>X235_Pygmy_Slow_Loris__coassemble_19_pt1 | contig 31031 bp, 23 predicted proteins | sample X235_Pygmy_Slow_Loris__metabat2_low_PE_001 | metagenome-assembled genome bin X235_Pygmy_Slow_Loris
GTAAAGCTTATTCATCTATTTGGTAAATATGATGTTAAGCGTGTTATTACTACTGTTGGTCCTGAGCAGGAGTACTTTTTAATCGATAAGAAAGATTATGCAAAGAGAAAGGATCTTATATACACAGGAAGAACGCTACTTGGAGCTCGTTCTCCTAAGGGACAAGAGATGGAAGACCACTACTTTGGTGTTATTCGTACTCGTGTCTCTGAGTTTATGAAGGACCTTGATAAAGAGCTTTGGAAGCTTGGTATCTATGCAAAGACAAGTCACAATGAAGTTGCTCCTTGTCAGCATGAGCTTGCACCTGTCTTTGGTACTACCAATATTGCAGTTGATAACAACCAACTTACCATGGAGATGATGAAGAAGATCGCAGATAAACATGGTTTTGCTTGTCTATTACATGAAAAGCCATTTGCAGGAGTAAATGGTTCAGGTAAGCATAATAACTGGTCCATTTCTACAGATACTGGTATCAACCTTCTAGAGCCTGGTGAAAGTCCTAAGGACAATGCTCAATTCTTACTTTTCTTAGTTGCTGTTATAAAAGCCGTTGATGAGTACCAAGACTTACTTCGTATCTCTGTTGCCTCTGCAGGTAACGACCATCGTCTTGGAGCTAACGAAGCTCCTCCTGCAATTGTATCTATCTTCTTAGGTGATGAACTTACTGAGATCTTAGAAGCAATTGCTAGTGGTAAAGATATTGAAGGAAAAGGAAAGAGTAGGATGGAGCTTGGTGTACATGTTCTTCCCTCAATTCCAAAGGATACTACTGATAGAAATAGAACAAGCCCATTTGCTTTTACTGGCAATAAGTTTGAGTTTAGAATGCTTGGTTCATCCTTCTCTGTCGCAGGTCCAAACATCGTTCTTAATACTATTGTTGCAAAAGAACTTAAGGACTTTTATGAACTTCTTAAAGACGCAAAGGACTTTAACAAAGCAGTTCATGATCTTGTAAAGAAGACTTATACCGAACATCAGAGAATTGTGTTCAATGGTAATGGTTATGATGATGCTTGGATAAAAGAAGCTGAAAAGAGAGGCCTTTCTAATCTTAAGAACTCTCCTGATGCTTATGACCACTTTACAGATAAGAAGAATCTTGAAGTATTTGCTGAGTTTAATATCTTCAACTCATCTGAGATGTTCTCTCGTTTTGAGATCCTCAATGAAGAGTACTCAAAGACCGTTCATATTGAAGCGATAACACTTATCGATATGGTCAATCGTCAAGTTCTTCCAGCTTGTATTAAGTACACAGGTGAAGTTGCTTCTGCACTTGAAAAGAAGAAGGCTGTTGCTCCTACGCTTAAGTTTGCTTCTGAAACTAAGCTTGTTAAAGAGTTATCACTCTTAATTGATAACCTTGATAGCGAAGTAACAAAGCTTGAAAAGCTAGTTGAGGACTCCTCCTCTTATACAGGTTCTGATCTTGCTCACTACACTTGTAATAAGATCTTCTCTAAAATGGGTGATGTTAGAAAATATGCAGATGCACTTGAGTTAATTGTAGACCAGAAAGCTTGGCCATATCCTACATATGGCGAGATGCTATTCTACGTGTGACCATTCTTTGGCCCTAGTATTTTTACTAGGGTCCTTTTCTTTTTCTTTCTTTTAATCTGCTAATAAAGTATCCTAATGGGGAGGAGAAAGAAGTTGCCAATACCTTCTAAAAAGGAAACTATACATCGTCAATCAGTGAAGGACGCTGTATATGAAACAGTTTGTGAGTGGATTATTACAGGAACCTTAAAACCTGGAGAAAAGATATTAGATACTGAGCTAGCAGAGTATTTTGGAGTAAGTAGGACTCCCGTAAGAGAAGCTCTTCAGATCTTAGAGAAGCAGAAGCTTGTTCGTATGATACCAGGGAAGACTACAATAGTTACTGATATTGATTTAGAAGATATCGAGAAGTGCTATCGTCCCCTTGCTGAAGTTCAAGCTATCGCAGCTTCAATGGCGGCTGAAAAGATAACAAAAGAGGAGTTAGTAAAGCTTGAAAATGAAGTTATAGCTTTTTCAGAAGCTTCAAAAAATGATGATGCTTTACAAGCTATAAACCATGATTCTCGTTTTCACGAGATAATAATAGATGCCTCAGACAATGAGTATATTTCAGATTTTTCTCATATGCTTATTTTGCATATCCAGAGGATAAAATATCACTACTTCCACCTTTCAGGTTATCGTGAACTTTCAGCAGGAGAGCATAAAGAGATATTAGAAGCGATTAAAAATAAGGACTCTTCTCTCTCTCATGATCTAATGCGCACCCATTGGCTTAACTCGATGGATCGCAGTATTAAAGATTTCAAAGCGCGTTTAAAAATCTAAATTTTTCTTGACAGGATGTGAGGATAGTTTACTCTAGAAATATGCAATATATCGCATATTGCAAAGGAGTGTTCTATGGATTCTAGAGATAAGGAGCTTATCGAATTTTGCCAAGAGGCGATAAGGATACCAAGTTTATCTGGTGAAGAAGAGGGAGTTGCTCTCTTAATGAAAAAGAAGATGGAAGAGCTTGGTTTTGATGAGGTTTCTATTGATAAGTATGGAAGTGTACTAGGCACTATAAATGGAAAGAGACCGGGCAAGACCATCTTGATGGATGGGCATATTGATAATGTTGATGTAATCGATATAGAGAAGTGGAAGCATGCGCCATGGGGTGCTGAGATAGTAGATGGAAAGATCTATGGACGTGGAACTTCTGATATGAAGGGTTCTGTTTGTGCAATGATTATGGCCGCAGCTAACTTTGCAAAGGATACTAATAGAGATTTTGCTGGTAAGGTTTGCGTCTCCTGTACAGTCCACGAAGAGTGTTTTGAAGGTATCTCATCACGTGAGATATCAAAGAAGGCTAAGCCTGACTTTGTAATAATTGGAGAAGCAACCACCTCTACTGTTAAGATCGGACAGAGGGGTAGAGCTGAAGTTGTGGTTGAAACTGAAGGAAAAAGCTGTCACTCCTCAAATCCTGAGAAGGGTTTAAATGCTGTATATACGATGATGGATGTTATAAGAGAGATCGAGAAGATTGTCCCAAATGAACACCCCATCTTAGGAAAAGGAATATTAGAACTAACTGATATCATCTCCTATCCATATCCAGGTGCTTCTGTAGTTCCTTCACTTTGTAGAGCAACTTTTGATAGAAGAACACTAGTTGGTGAAACTGAAGAGACAATTTTAAAGCAAGTTGAAGAGGCTATAGAGAAAGCTAAAGCTAAAAATCCAAATGTAAAAGCGAAGTGTTACCTCTCTCAAGGAGAAGCAAAGTGCTGGACTGGTGAAACTATCAAAGCAAAGAGATACTATCCTGCTTGGCTTATTGACCAAAATAGAGATGAGGTTAAAAAGGCGCTTAAAGGGCTTAAGGAGGCAGGTATTGATACCTCTATCTCTCACTTTTCATTCTGTACAAATGGAAGTCACTTCTGTGGTGAAGCTGGGATCCCAACAATAGGTTATGGACCATCACTTGAATCTCTGGCTCATGTTAGAGATGAGTATATTGAGATATCAGAGTTAACTAAAGCATGTAGAGGTTTTGAAGGGATATTAAAGGAACTTACTCGCTAATAAGAGGAAAAGGAGGAACAATATGGAGGCTTTTCTTGTAAAATTTGCAAGTATATTATGGGGTGCACCTGTAATTATCTTGCTAGTTGCTGTAGGACTTTTGTATGGCATAAGTACTAAATTCTTCCAGTTTAGAAAGTTTGGTTACATCATGAAGCATACTGCTGGTGAGATGTTTAAAAAGGGTGGTGGTGCTAAAGGTAAAGAAGGTACTTTAACCCCATTACAAGCAGTTTCTGCGGCAATTTCAGGCTGTGTAGGTACTGGTAATATTGCGGGTGTTGCTACTGCAATGGTTATTGGCGGCCCTGGTGCAGTCTTTTGGATGTGGATCATTGCTCTGCTTGGTATGCTAACTAAGTGTGTGGAGGTAACACTTGGTCAATATTATCGAGTTAGAGGAAGTGATGGCATCTACTATGGTGGACCTATGTACTACATCGAAAGAGGCATGGGTAAGAAGTGGAAGCCTCTAGCTATCTTCTTTGCTTTTACAATTATTATAGGTGGTCTTGGAACTGCTGCATTCACTCAACCTTACACAATGAGTACTGCTATTGAAACAACCTTCGGTATTCGTGATTGGATCGTTACAGTAGTTGCTGCAATTATCTGTGGAACAGTACTTCTTGGTGGTGTTAAGAGTATTGGTAAATTCTGCGAAAAGATTGCTCCTACAATGTGTGTTATCTACATTGTCGCAGCGCTTGGCGTAATTCTATTTAACATCGTTAATATTCCACAAGCTTTTGCAACTATCATAAAGTATGCATTTGCTCCGCTTCCTGCAGTAGGTGGACTTGCAGGTTCAACAATTGCACTTGCAATGCGTCAAGGCTCTGCTAGAGGAACCTTTTCAAGTGAAGCGGGTTGTGGTTCATCCCCAATTACACATGCAACTGCTATTACTGACCATCCATTTAAAGAAGGGCTTTATGGTTCATTCGAAGTTTTCCTAGATACCATCGTTGTATGTACAATGACCGCTTTAGCAATAATGTGTTCAGGTAGTGAGATTTGGGCCTCTGGCTTAAGGGCAGAGTCTTTAACAATGGCAGCTTTTGGTACTGTCTATGGAAAGACCTTTGCCAATATCTTAATAACAATACCACTTGTACTATTTGCCTTCTCTACAATGGTTGGTTGGGAGATTAACTATGAGTCTGCATTCTTCTACATCTTCCCAAAGATGGAGACAAGTAAAGCTTTTAAGATCTTTATAAGAGTCCTTTGGCTAGTACCCGGATTCTTAGCTTTGGGAAAGACCCCTGATATCGTATGGACTGTTGTTGATATCTCTTCTGGTTTATGGTGTATCCCAAATGCGATCGCACTTCTAATGTTATACAAGGTATTTATGACGATCTATAAAGATTACAATGAAAAGTACATTTTAAAGAGTAAAGATATATCAGTAAAACTTCCTGATATGTATAAAGATTAAATGATAGGGGCTGTAAACAGCCCCTATTGTTATTTAGAGAGTCAAGAATGCTTTGTAGCACTCGTAAGCGCTTTCAATATCTTTTATGCTGGTTATCTCCCAAGGAGCATGCATAGAAAGAACCGCTACACCGCAGTCGATAACTTCCATGCCATAAGCCGCGGCAAACTTGGCAATTGTACCGCCACCACCTACATCAACACGTGCCATTTCAGCCATCTGGAACTTAACATTTTTCTCTTCCATCTTAGCGCGAAGGCGTGCGATGAACTCAGCATTAGCATCAGAGGCACCAGACTTTCCACGTGAACCTGTATACTTATTAAAGACAACACCACCATCAAGCGTAGAGGAGTTCTGCTTATCATAAAGATCTGTGTGGAGTGGGTCATAAGCTGAGTTAACATCGGAGGAGAGCATTGTTGAGTTTCTTAAAGCTCTCTTTACTGTAAGTTCACTATAAATGCCCATCTTATCCAATAACTCAGCTGTGATATTAGAAAGCATTGCGCTATCCATACCAGTTGAACCTGTTGACCCGATCTCCTCCTTATCTGCAAGAAGGCAACATGCAGTACGCTTAAGAGAGGCATCAGCTTCAAGTAAAGCTTTAAGAGAGGTAAATGCACAGATCCTGTCATCTTGTCCATATGCAAGTACCATTGAGCGATCAAGACCGAGGATGCGAGCTTTGCCAGTTGGAACTACTTCAAGTTCAGCTGATAAGAAATCTGCTTCTTCAATTCCATACTTCTCTTTTAAGATGTTAAGAATTGCTTTCTTTCCAGCTTCCTTCTCTTTTTCATCGGGAGTTAAGCCTACAACAAGATCAAGGTCTTCACCTGGGATGAACTCAGAAGCGGTCTTCTTCATCTGCTCTTGTGCAATGTGTGGAAGGATATCAGAGATACAAAGTGAAACATCATCTTCACTTTCACCAATTACAATCTCTTTCACACTTCCATCTTTCATGGCAACTACACCATGGATAGATAGAGGGTGTGCTACCCACTGGTACTTCTTAATACCACCATAGTAGTGAGTATTGAGGTAAACAATTCCATCCTTTTCATAAAGGGGCTTCATCTTTAAGTCTAGGCGGGGTGAGTCAATGTGTGCCCCTAAGATATTCATACCTGATGCAATATCATCACTGCCGATCTGAAAGAGTGCGATAGACTTACCACGGTTAACAAAATATACCTTGTCTCCTGCTTTTACACTCTTTACGCTATTAAGATCTTTATACCCTGCTTTAGTTGCTAGGCGAACTGTCTCTTTAACACACTCCCTTTCAGTCTTTCCACTGTCAAGGAAGCTTCTGTACTCTTTTATAAGACTTTCATTCATGAAAAAAAACTCCTTAAACGATTCCATCAAATGATGAAAAATCTCTCTTCAATATATCGCTCAAACACTTTATAGTGAAGGTGTATGAATGGAAAAAAGAAAGAGAAGATACATGTTGTCTCTTTTGGTGAACAAGTAAAAAGCCACAAATGGTTATTTGTTGTTTATGTCCTGTTGAGACTTTCTGTTATAGGTATTTTAGTTGCTCAAGTTTTTAACCAAGATTGGGAGAGTGTTTTCTTCTGCGCTTTAGCTCTCTTTTTAATGATGATACCCTCCTTTATTGAAAAGAACTGGCATATAGATATCCCTGATACTCTTGAAGTAATTATTCTCTTATTTATATATGCGGCCGAGATCTTAGGTGAACTTAGAGCTTATTACATCAATATCCCATTCTGGGATACTATGCTACATACAATTACAGGTTTCTTAGCTGCAGCAGTTGGCTTTTCTCTTTGTGATATCTTCAATCGAAATGATCGCATTAAGTTTGATCTTTCACCCTTCTTTTTAGCCTTTGTAGCCTTCTGTTTTTCAATGACTGTTGGTGTTATCTGGGAGTTCTTTGAGTTCTCAGCTGACTTCTTTACCGGCTCTGATATGCAAAAGGACACCATTGTACATGCAATAAATACGACTCTTCTTGACCCAACTAAATCAAATAAGGTGGTTCATATAAAGGATATTACATCTACCGTGGTTAATGGTCAGAAGCTTGCTATTAATGGATATTTAGATATTGGTCTTATCGATACAATGAAGGACCTTTTTGTTAACTTTATTGGTGCAGTTGTCTTCTCTTTTATTGGTTTCTTTTATACGAAGAGCAGGGGACAGGGACGTTTTGCACGTCGCTTTATACCTACAATGAAAATCGATGAGTATGAGAGTGCAAGAAAAGAGAAGGAAGAGAAAAAAGCAATGAAACTTGAAAAGAAAAAGGAGAAAGATAAGAGATGAGAGTAGGTATTCTTGGTTGTGGCCATATCGCTTCAGTTATGGCAGAGACTATCAATAAAACTAATGGAGTTTTTCTTGAAGCTGTTGCTGCAAGAGATAAAGCTAAAGCAGATGAGTTTGCTCAGCAATACAAAGCGGTAAAGGCATTTGGTTCTTATGAAGAGCTTTGTAAAGATCCTGTTACCGAGCTTATCTATATCGCAACTCCAATAAGCTTACATAAAGAGCATATGCTACTTGCAATTAAGCATAAGAAAGCAGTGCTTTGTGAAAAAGCTTTTACAGTTAATGCTAAAGAAGCTGAAGAGGTATTTGAAGCAGCTAAAGAGGCTAATGTTCTGGTTGCGGAAGCTATCTGGACGAGATACATGAGTTCACGAACTATTATTAATGATCTTATTAAAGAGGGAAGAATAGGGCGTGTTAGTAGTGTAAGTGCTAACCTAGGTTATAAGATCGCAGCAAAGAGTAGAATTGCAGATCCCTCTCTTGGGGGTGGCGCTCTGCTTGATATCGGTATCTATCCTCTTAACTTTGCCCTGATGGCAAGAGAGGGTGTTCCTGTTGCCGCTATGGCAGGTGTTTGTGCAAAGAGTGAAGCTGGTGTTGATATCAGAGAGTGTATGAATCTTCGCTTTGAAGATGATAGTGAAGCTACTCTTTTTGCAGATGCTACTACAGTTTCTGATAGAAGAGGGTGCATCTATGGAAGTGAAGGGTATATAGAGGTTCAAAACATCAACAACCCTGAAGTAATTAGAATCTACTCCGGAGATAGAAATCCACAACTTCTTGAAGAGATTCCAATAGTTCATAGTGTAAATGGGTATGAGTATGAACTATATGAGTGCAAGAAAGCTCTTGAAGAGCATAAAATAGAAGTGCCCTCTATGAATCATAGAGAGACACTTCGTGTTATGCGTTTAATGGATGCTTTTAGAGCGGCATGGTTAGTTCGCTTAGGAAGTGAACTTTAAAGAGTATAAGCCTCTTTTAAACACTCTTCTTGACTGTTTAAAGGGGCTGTAAGGGCTTGTATCTTTGAGTATGAACCATCAGAAGAAAGACGACGAGCCTTTACATTATCCTCCTCAACCAAAGTTAAGATATGCAAAACCTTCCTCTTAACATCTTCATCTAAGATTGGAGTGGCTATCTCAACACGCTTATCTAAGTTTCTAGTCATAAGATCAGCAGAAGCTATGTAAACTCTCTCATCTTTTTCTCTACCAAAGCAGTAGATACGAGAGTGTTCTAAAAAGCGTCCTACTATACTTGTAACAGTAATGTTATCAGTAAAGCCCTTTACTCCAGGTAGTAGACAGCAGATACCTCTTATAACAAGTCTAACTTCAACCCCTTTTTGACTCGCCTCAATAAACTTATCTATATACTCTTTATCAGTAAGGCTATTGAATTTAGCTCTAATTAAACCTTTGCTACCTTTGCTTATCTCTTTGTCGATCTCTTTTATTAGACCTTGTTTTAGAGAGTAGGGGGCTACAAGAAGGCGCTTATATGTAGCTTCTAAATTGAGAGTTGCAAGGTTTCTAAAGAAGGCAGAGCCATCAAGTCCGATCTCTCTATTAGCTGTTATAACATTAAGATCTGTATATTGCTTTGCTGTTGATTCATTGTAGTTACCTGTACCTATATGAGTTATATAGGAGAGCTTTCCATCCTCTTCAAGTGTTATAGAGATGATCTTGGAGTGCACCTTATAATCTTCAATTCCATAAAATACTGTACATCCGGCATCGCTAAGCAGCTGGGCGTTGTATAGATTATTCTCTTCATCAAAGCGTGCACATAGCTCCATTACGGCTACAACCTCTTTGCCATTTTCAGCAGCTCTTAAAAGTGCTTCAATAACCTTAGAGTGGTTAGCTAAACGATAGATAGTAATCTTAATGGAGGTTACTCTCTTATCATTTGCACACTGCATTAATAGCCTTATTAGTACATCCATGCTCTGATAGGGGTAAGAGAGGAAGATATCCTTCTTCCTTACTTCTGCTATAAGATCAGAGGTGGTGGTAAGAGAACGAGGAAATACTGGCTTATATGCATTGTAGCGTAGAGTTGAGAGGGTCTCATAGTCAAAGTACTCAGCAAGGGAGAACATAAACTTATAGTTAAAGTAATCTTGAACTGTAAAGATACTGCTCTTCTTTACTCCTGTATGTTTTATAAGGAATTCTTTCTCTGCGTCACTTATAGAAGGAGAGGTCTCAAGTCTAATTACATCCATAGTTGTTCGCTCTTCAACTCGGGTTTGAATAAGACGAGAGAAGTCAAAGCCATACTCATCATCTGCGTCTGCGCTAGAGGCATCGAAATCTGCATTTCTTGTTACTCTTATAAGGGCTTTATTCTTTACAGTGAAGCCTTGGAATAGTTCATCTGCAAATGTAAGAAGTAACTCTTCTGAGGTAATTAGATGACTCTTCTTTCCTCCTGGAATATTAAAAAGACGCGGTGCTGAAGGGCTTAAGCGAACTAAAGCAAAGCGTTCATTTCCCTTTCTTTCAAGCTCTGCAATTAAATAGATTTGAAGATTATCAAGTCTAAATAGAGGGTGCTTAGGGTCAAGTACTATTGGAGCTGTGCGAGGAAGAAGTACGCTTTCAAAGTAAATGCGACACTCTTCCTTTTGTTTCTCTGTAAGATCTTTTCCCTTTAAAATACTAAGACCCTTACTATAAAGGCTGTTCTTTAAAAAGCGATATGTTTCACTGCTTGCCTTATAAAGAGAGGGTAATAGAGCTAAAATAGCAGTAATCTGCTCCTTAGCACTCATATTAGTTTTGTTTTCAGTCTCTGTAGGATTATCCTTATTTTCATTAATTAGAGAGCCTAAGCGAACTTGAACAAACTCATCTAAGTTTGAGATAAAGATAGATAGAAACTTACACCTCTCAAGCAGAGGATTTGTTAGATCCATAGCTTGGTCAAGGACTCTCTTGTTGAATTGTAGCCAAGAGTACTCCCTATTTACATAAGAACCATTTATACATTTCTTGACGCAATCTTCTCCTGATGCCATCTTACTCTTCCTTAAAGGCTAGGCCTTCTATCTCCCTTTTGCCTGCGATGATCTCTTTAAGTATACCTTCCTTTACACCAAGATCTGAAATAACAATATTCTCTGCACCAAAACGACGTAGTAGCTCTTTTGCAAGCAAGGCAGCAGGAACTACTTGAGTCATTAGTTCAGGTGCATTCTTTAAGATCATCATTGAGCGTCCATTATCTTTAATTAAGAACTTACAAAGCTTCTTTAGCTTCTTATATTGGATGATCTTCTCCCCATGGTCATGTTCTAAGCCATAGTATTCACTATATAGCTGCCATATAGCCCAGCTATAGACACCAGCAAGTACTGCATTTTCAAAGTACCCTTCCTCAGGAAGTTCTGCTTTATCAAAAGCCTCTCTGATCTGATGCTTTATGTTATCAGCCTCTTTTAATGAAGGAATTACTTCACTAACGAAATCTTTATAGATAGAAAGAGGTCCAATTGGTACTGTTGATAGATAGTTGGAAAAGCTATAAAGCTTAAGGGCAATTGAGCCAAAGTCAACTAAAACTGCACGAGGAAGGATGTTATAGCGTTCATTAGCTATAAGACGAGCCTCTGCTTCTTCTGCTAAATCAAGCTTTACGATCTTAAGGCCAGTCTTCTCTTCTACCATATCAAGTAGTTCATCGCTTTTACTGATGTGCTGAAGCGTAGATGAAGCGATCGCATAGATAAGGTCAACACCCTGTTTCTTACACTCATTAATAAGATGTTCACTGCCATCCATCACTTCAAGAATTTCTATCTCTGTTAAAATTCTTCCTTCGTAAATTGAAGCTGCAAATGAGAATTGAATTCTGGTGTGCAGTACAGTCTCTACCTTTGCTCCTTCCACACGAGCAATTAACAAAGAGAGAGAGGAGGTTGAAAAGTCGATAATTGCATACTTTCTCATATTATTTTATACCTCTAAATTTTTTCTTATCCCCAAAAGAGATACCGATGGAACGTGCTACGTTTATCATCTGATGGTCTTCAGGGACATATTTGGTTTTACCAGCTATATCACTTAGCCAGTTATATGTTATCTGGTTATTAACTACAGCAACTGTAGTTCCAAAGTTGCCTTCTTGTACTAATTTACCGGCAAAAGAGCCAAGTTCTGTAGAGATAAGGCGGTCATAAGGGGAGGGGCTTCCTCCTCTTTGGATGTGCCCTGGGACAACTGTACGAGTCTCAACACCTGTCTCTTTTGCAATATAAGAAGCAAGAGGAGATGTGGCTGTAAGCGCACCACCACGAGCTTCTATTCTTTCAGCCTTCTTCATCTCGGCTTCTTTTTCACTCATCGCACCTTCTGCAATTGCTATGATAGTAAAGGCTTTACCCTCCTTCTCATAACGCTTAGTAACGGTAGAGCAAACCTCATCTGGGTCAAATGGGATCTCAGGAAGGAGGATGATATCAGCACCACCTGCGATACCTGAGTAAAGGGTAAGCCAACCAACTTTATTACCCATTATCTCAATTAACATGGTTCTACCATGGCTAGCTGCTGTTGTATGTATTCTATCTATACACTCTGTGTCGATATCTACAGCTGAATGGAAACCGAATGTGATATCAGTACCCCAAAGGTCGTTATCAATTGTTTTAGGAAGTCCTATCACATTACACCCCTCTTGAGAGAGAAGTGCCGCAGTCTTATGAGTTCCAGCTCCTCCAATTGTAACCACAAGATCTAGCTTTTGTTTCTTATAGTTCTTTACCATCTGGTCAAGTCTGCTTTGTCCATTTTGGTCTTCAACTTTCATCTGTTTAAAGGGTTGACGTGAAGTTCCTAAGATGGTTCCTCCAATGTTTAGGATACCTGAAAAGTCAGACTCTTTAAGAGCTTTGAATTCTCCATTAATTAAGCCTCTATAGCCATCTGAGATACCAAAGATCTCAGCATTAGGGATCTGGTTATAGATGTACTTAGCAAAACCTCTAATAACAGCATTTAAACCAGGACAGTCACCACCTGCAGTTAGAATTCCAATTTTCATATTAGCTCCTATGTACCTTAGTTTATCAGAGAATATCAATTTAGAAATTAATTTTGAGTGTGAAAAAGGTGTAAAATTGCTTAAAAGAGTATATATTCTTCGCTATGGATATGCGTCTTACTTTTATTCTCTTTCTATCTGCTCATCTTTTAGGCTTCTTTTACTTTCCTTTAAAGGTAAGAGATGGGGGTGTTGGAGGTTATATATCCTCATTTGCCTTCTATGCTTTGGCCGTTTTCTTACTCTTTGCCCCAACGCTAGATAATATCCTCTTCTTTTATGCTCTTACCCTAATTCTCTTTCATATACTTCTAGATCTTCCCTTTTTCTTTTTAAGAAGAAGGTTTGTAAATCCTCTTCAAAAAGCTATTTTCTTCTTCTCTGAAGAGGCACTGCATCTTATTTTCTTTTCAATTCTTTCATATATCTACTCTGCAAGATGGACTTCTCCAACTCCTTGGAGAGGCGTTAGAAGCTTCTTAAACCAAGCCTCTTTAGATTACTCTCAAGTACTTTCTTTTATTGCTCTTTTACTACTTTTATTTGCAGTTTCAAGTCGAATTATTTCACTTATCATCATAACGCAGGATGAGAGTAAACATCCTTTTACTTCTCTTGCTATGTGTTTAGAGAGGTGCTTATATGCTGCCGCTTTATACCTTAATTCACCTCTTGCATTTGCCCTCATTTTTGCATCCCGTATGGCCTTTACTGCTCCTGCTTTAATAAAAAATGGGGAGAAAACCTACAAAGTATTGCTTGAAGGAGTGCTATCTGCACTTCTTGCATTTTCTTCTTATACTCTTGTCTCACCCTTCATTCACTATTAGACTTAAGTTATGACAACACAGGAAGCAGTAGAAAATAGACATTCAGTTAGAAGTTATAGCGATAGAAAGATTGATGGAAATATTAAAGCAGCCTTAGATGCTTTATGTGCAAATGCAACTAAAGAGAGTGGAATTCTCTTTAAACTTGTTACAGATGATGATTCAGTATTTTCAAGTTTCTTTGTTAGTTATGGCCTCTTTCATGGGGTAAATAACTATATAATTGTAGCAGGAGAAGAGGGTGCTGATGGAGAAAAAGCGGGGTACTATGGGGAGGCGATAGTGCTTGAAGCGGTCCAGATGGGGCTTGGGACCTGTTGGGTTGCAGGTACATATTCAAGAAAAAATGCCTCTACTCATATTCCATCTTCGATGTCGATCTTAGCCATAATTGCTATTGGATATGCAGCTAAGGAGGGAAAGGCGCATAAGTCAAAGAGTGCTACTAAGGTATCTTCTTCTACACAGCCAGTTCCCACTTGGTTTGAAAATGGAGTTAGAGCGGCGCTCCTTGCTCCAACTGCCCTAAACCAACAGAAGTTCTTTATTAAAAATGAGGATGGAGTTGTCTCTGCTGAGGCATTGCCTGGTAAGTACACCATATTAGATCTTGGAATTGTTAAGTACAACTTTGAAGTTGGAGCTGGAAAAGAGAACTTTAAATGGAAATAAAAAAGCCTAACATCTCTGCTAGGCTTAAATTTAGTTATTTTATAGTGCACTTAAAGAGGGAAGTGTAGGTATTACCATTTCCATCTGTTACTGTTACAGTTATTGGAATTTCAGCGCCTGAGGTAAGAGCTTTATCAGCAACTAACTTAACTCCAGTCATATTAGCACTGCTTCCACCTCTTAAACCTCTAGAAAATGCTTCATTATTAAGTAGTGTTACATTTTCGTTATCTGTAGTTACTTTTATAGTAAGATCTCTAACTGTCTCTGTGCCACTATTAGTAATTGTAAAGGTAAGAGGAACTTGAACACTGGTAGGAAGTGCATTTACATCATATGCACCACTTTGCATGCTACTAATGCTTATATTTTCCCAAAGGGCTGTAAAGGATGCGCCTTTACCTTTTACTGTATATTCAGTTGTTCCACTTTCAAGATAGATGCCGGAGTAACTATCATACCAACCTGCGAAGATGGCATTATCTGAGGCAACAGGCTGTGGAACTGTGATGACATCACCCTCTTTAACATCTTTAGTTACTTCATTGGTAGCGCTTCTTTCATCAATAAAGCTTACTGAGTTTTCCCACTGTGCATAGAGTGTCTGGTCTGTAAGAGGCATTGTTATAGTCTCACCTGGTGCATAGTCTATACTTGTAGGAGTAAGGCCCCAGCCGGCAAGAGTTCCCACTCTAACTGTGCTAACTTGAAGAGAGGAGGAATCGGGAAGAGTTACTTCGCTTCCTGGTTTTTGGGATATGTTACTAGTAAAGTTAAAAGAAAAACCATCACTTTGGGAGGAGTACTTTAGAGTAAGAACAGGGGAGTAGTTGTAACTCTTCTCATAAAGCCAAGCTGCATCTTCCGCTTGCTTATCATCACTTTCAGCTAAAATAGCAGAAAGAAGTTTATCACTCTGCTCTTTTGTAATGATATATGAAGAAAGTGTAGCTAATTCAGAGGCTGAATTTCGATAAAGAGTTCCATTATTCTTCTTTAAAGCCTTCTCAATAGATTTATTAGCAGAAGCAGCTTCACTTGCTACCTTTTCTTCAAGAGAGGTATATTTTTCAATTGCTAGAGATACATTATTCTCATTGACCGCATTGGAAAACTCTGTATATAAACTCTTAGCAGTAGCTGCAAAAAGCATCGATACACTTCCAATTATTACAGCTACTGTTAATAGAATTTTCTTCATTTTCATACTTATTATCTCCTATTACCCTTAAGGTATAACTAAGAGATGTGTATGCTTTCAAATGAAGATTTGATGAAAACATGAACAGTTGTTGCCTTTTAGCCTAAGTTCATGAAAACTCCATATTTAAGGAGCTGAAACCACCTCGAGATAGCTTAGTTTTCCTACCTCTTTAAGGCTTTCGATCTCCTCTTCTAGCGATTCTCTGCCTTTAAAGATAAGGAATGCGATAAGAGTACTACTATCTTTTTCTTCTTCAATAGTAATGGATTTTATTCCAAAGCCCTTCTTTTTAAGTAGCGTATAGATATCTTTGATCGAGATACTCTTATCTTCTAATGTTATCTTAACTTTACCACTTAACTGAGTACTTGCATGAAAGATCTTGGCATGCAGAAGGTATTGCAAAACAATAACAAGTATCGTAGAGGCAATACCTGTAATATACATACCAGCTCCAATTGTGATGCCTATACCTACAGTACCCCAAAGTCCTGCGGCAGTGGTTAATCCTATTGTATTTTCATTTCGAATAAAGATAACACCGGCACCTAAGAAACCAATGGCTGTGACAACTCCTGCGGCGATACGGGAAGCATCGATCGTAATACCCTCTGTAATAATGACATCATAAAAGCCATATTTTGAGACTATCATCATAAGAGATGAGGCTAGGGAGACAAGGATATGTGTCCTAATTCCCGCATTCTTACTTCTCTTTTCTCTTTCAAAGCCGATAAGAGAACCACAGATACAGGAGACTAATATCCTTAACATGTATGTCCATTCAACAGAGTTTAAAATTGCTTCCATGTATTTATTTTAAATGCAATTAAAGGGTAGTAAATAGGATATTCTTACGATTTTCCATTATTTTTACTTCTTAGGAAGGGAAAAGTTGTAATATATAGGCGGAGAAACACATATGGCAATAAGTGCATTAGTTTTAGGTGCTGGTTCACGTGGTCGTGCCTATTCAGATTACGCATTACTTCATAGCGATGAACTTATAATAAAAGCAGTCGCAGAGGTTAATAAAGAAAGAAGAGAGGCTTTTGTTAAAAAGTACCACCCCTCTTTAGTCTTTAATAGCTATGAGGAGGCTTTAAGAGTAGGCAAGATAGCAGATGCTGTCTTTATCTGCACTCTTGATGATATGCATACAGAACCTGCGCTAAAGGCTTTAGAGCTTGGTTATGCAGTACTTTTAGAAAAACCAATGAGTAATAGAGAAGAGGAGTGTAAGGCAATTGCAAAAGCGGCAGAGGGAAAGATCTTAGCAGTTTGTCATGTACTTAGATATACTCCTTTTTATAGAACTATAAAGAAAGTTATTGACGAGGGTCTTCTTGGTGAAATTGCAGTTATAGACCAGATAGAAAATGTCTGTTATTGGCATCAAGCCCACTCCTTTGTAAGAGGAAATTGGAGAAACAGTAAAGAGACCTCTCCCATGATACTTCAAAAGAGTTGTCATGATATGGATATCATCCTTTATCTAATGGGAAAACATTGCCTCCGTCTCTCCTCATTTGGTTCTCTAAGATATTTTAGAAGAGAGAATGCACCTAAGGGAGCTCCTGAGCGCTGTTTAGATAATTGCCCGCATAAAGATTCGTGTCCATATTATGCACCTCGTCTTTATCTAACTAATAATATCTCCTGGCCTACTGATACCATCAGCAGTGATCTCTCATATGAAGGACGGTTTAAAGCTTTACAAACAGGAAATTATGGGAGATGTGTTTTTTACTGTGATAATGATGTTGTTGACCGCCAAGTGGTAAATATGGAGTTTGAAGGTGGCGCCGTCTCTTCATTTACAATGACGGCATTTACAACTGACCATACAAGAGAACTTAAGATTATGGGCACAAAGGGTCAGCTAGTTGCTAGGATGGATACAAAAGAGATCATATATACAGATTTCCTAACTCAAACAAAAAGAGTGATACCACTTATAAAAGCAGAAGTAGAGGGGGCTTTTGGGCATGGTGGAGGAGATACTTTAATTGTTAAAGAGTTCTTAGAAGCTATAAAGGGAGGGGAGAGTAAAACTCCTGCTTCTCTATCGTTAGAAAGTCATCTAATGTGTTTTGCTGCAGAACGTAGTCGCCTTAGTGGTGGAACAGTAGAAGAGATAACATCGTAATTTTGTACTTAAAATAGTAGATATCGACAAAAGTAAGAATCAAAAAGCGGCTTTACAATTACCTATGTAGGGATAAAAGGAGAATAATCCCAAAAAAACGGAGGTAATATGAAACGTTTTACTGTCATTTTAATGGCTATATTGATGGTCTTTATGCTTGCTTCTTGCTCTAAGAGTGAGGCGCCTAAAGCTACAACCACAACAACTACAGCTACAACCACTACAACAGCAACTCCTGAAGTTAAAGAAACAGCACCTGCTGTTAAGTTATCAGCAACTCAAGAGATAATTAAGCAAGCTGAGACTATGAGTCTTGAAGAACTTGCTAAGAAGGCTATTGAAGAGTCTAATGGTAAGAAGTTCTATGGCGTTGGTAACTCAAGCCGTGGAAAGAGTGCCCTTCCTCTCTTTATCGCTTACTTACAGAGTATCGATAGCTCATACACAATGGAGTATGAGTGGCAACAGCCTAAGAACAATAAGATCTTTGATCAGTTAACAGCTGACTCTCTTAAGAGCAAAGGAACATTTGCAATGACTCTTATCCAGGATGGTAACCAGATCGAGAGTAAGATGGTTCAAACAGGTATCCTTGATACATTTATCCCAAAACCTTGGGCTGATGCAAACAAGACAACAGCTAGTGCTTATAGTGGATATCTTCCACTCCAGACTTTAAATAAGATCTTTATGTATAACAATACTGGAAAGAAGAGCTTTAACAATGTTTGGCAGTTTGTACTTCCAGGTGAACATGGTCTCTTTATGGATATCGACTCTGAACCAGTTGGAAAGAACTTCTTATACATGCTTACAGCTGACAAGTACGCTTCAGCTTTAAAGAACGCTTACAATGCTCTTTCTGAAGATGAGAAGGCTCAGATCAAACCAACTCTTGATGCAGTAAGAGAAGATGCTAAGGACCTTGGTCTTGGTGCTGATGGTATGTATGGTCTTGCTTGGATTAAACTCTGGGTAGAGAGCTACAACGCACAGACTGATGATGGACCTATCTGTAATACTCTAGTATCTGCATCTGCAACTGATCAATTTGGTCTCCTAGTTTACTCAAAACTTAGAAGTGTTGAAGAGTCTGCAACAGTCTCTAAGAATAATATCACAGTAGCAGCTTACAATGATGGTTATGCTGGTTTTGGTGGTTATGGCTACAGCCACTACCTCTTTGTAACAGATAACTCTCCACTTCCTTGGACTGCTTGTGCCTTTATCGCTTACATGACCTGTACAGCTGATGGCTTCTCTGCTTGGGGTAAAGATATTGGTGGATACTCCTCCAACCCTGAAGTTGCTGCAGAAAATGAAGCAAAATATCACCACCAGACTGGCGGTATGGCTGAAGATGGTAGCGTAAAGTTTGCTGCTCTCAATGACCATGGTTATGATTGGTGGACCACAACTGGTGGCCTCGTTCTTGAAGATCCTGCTTACTGTGCATCTGTTGACTTTACAGTAGGAAGCTGGGTTGAGATGCTTACAAAGTATAAACCCTGATTGTAATTTATAAAGAGTATGGCTCCTTATGGGGCCATATTCTACTCATTTGGAGCTGAAATGAAAGCTGTCTCATCTGAAATTAATAAGAGTACTGTTCTACTAAACCGACTGAAGACTTACTTTTCAAAACCACAGAATGTAATCTTAATTTTGCTTGGTATTGTTCTTACTGTAAGTACAGTCGCTCCTATTGTTGCAATTGTCCAAGATACAATTAAGATCCATCCTGGTACCATTGATGCTTTTATCACAAAGAAGAACTCAGGATATACAGTTGCTAACTATGTTGACCTCTTTACAAGTCGTCTTGCAAAGACAAATCTTTGGACCCCTCTTTGGAATACACTCTTACTCTCTGTAGGAGCCTGCATTGTTTCCATTATCTATGGAGGTCTCTTCGCTTTTCTTATCACAAGAACTAATTTAGCTTGGAGAAAGTATCTCTCTTCAATCTTTATCTTTCCATACATAATGCCTCAGTGGACATTAGCTGTTGTATGGCAACATATGTTCTCATCTAACCAAGTTACAGGAACCTCAAATGGTCTTCTTGCTTCTCTTGGTATTATCATGCCTTCCTGGTGGTGTATGGGACTCTTCCCTTCAATCGTAGTTCTAGGACTTCACTATGCACCATTTTCATATATTTTAATTGGAGGAATCTTCCGCAATATGGATGCAAACTTGGAGGAGGCTGCTACAATCCTCGATACTCCAAAGTGGAAGACCATGTTCCGTATTACTCTTCCAATGGTTAAACCTGCCATCCTTTCTACTATCCTTTTGGTCTTTGGTAGTGCTATGGGTAGCTATCCTGTACCTCATTACTTGAATTTAACAACACTCTCTACAAAGTATGTTTCGATGAATAGTAAGTATACAGGAGAGGCAAGTATCCTTGCTATCATAATGATGCTCTTTGGTATTGCAATTATGTTTGTTAACCAATTCAGCTTAAAGAGTAGAAAGAACTATACAACTGTTACAGGTAAGAGTGGACAGATTTCTAAGATTAACCTTGGCAAGATTGGTAAGTATTTAATTGCAGTAATCCTTATCGTTCTTACCTTCTTTACCTCGATCTTCCCGATCGTATCATTTGCCTTTGAAACCTTCCTTCCTAACCCTGGAGATTACAGCTTTATCTATACTGGTGATACTTCAAACCTTACTACCAAGTGGTGGGTTACAAGTGAAAATATCACAGAAAATGGTATGTATGGTCAGATGGGTATACTACACAACAAGACCATATGGACTGCCTTCAAGGGAACCCTCTGGGTCTCTGTTTGCTGTGCACTATTAGCGGGTACTGTGGGAACTCTTATTGGATATGCAGTTTCAAAGAATAGAAGAAATAGGTATGCCTCCTATGTTAATGCAGTGGCCTTCTTGCCCTATCTAATGCCCTCTATAGCAGTAGGCGCGGCCTTCTTCGTTCTCTTTTCGAATGAACATATAAATCTATTTAATACATATACGATTTTGATAATCGTAGGTACGATCAAGTACATACCATTTGCAAGTAGAAGTGCTCTTAACTCAATGCTCCAGCTCTCTGGAGAGATCGAAGAGTCAGCTATGATACAGAACATCCCTTGGTTTAAGAGAATGATTAGGATAATTATTCCAATACAGAAGTCCTCAATTCTATCAGGATTCCTGCTTCCATTTATGACCTGTTTAAGAGAACTTTCACTCTTTATGCTGCTTTGTGTACAGGGATTTATCTTAGCAACTACACTCGATTACTTCGATGAGATGGGCTTATACGCCTTCTCTAGTGGTATTAACTTGATACTTATCATAACAATCCTTATCTGCAATACCATTGTAAATAAGGTCACTGGTGCAAGTCTCGATAAGGGAATAGGAGGTTGACAACATGCCAGTTATTAAACTTGAAAATGTAACTAAGAGGTGGGGTAAGTTTTATGCAGTTGAAAACCTTGACCTTGTTATTGAAAATAATGCCTTTGTAACACTCTTAGGCCCTTCAGGTTGTGGTAAGACTACAACCCTCAGGATGATCGCAGGACTTGAGACTCCTACAGAAGGTCGCATTACTATAGGTGATACTGTAGTCTTTGATTCAGAGCGGGGTATCAATATTCCGGCAAATAAGCGAAAGGTTGGTTTCTTATTCCAAAACTATGCACTTTGGCCCAATATGACAGTTTACCAAAACATCTCATTTGGCCTTAGTAATGTAAAAGAAGAGCTTCCTGAGTATGATTTTGCATTAAAAGAAGCTTCTCGCCTTCTTACAATTGCTGATGAGATGGAGGCAGTTAATGATCAGATCTCAGAAGCTAAAGATAAGAGTGGAAAGCTTGATGAGAAGAAGGCCTTGCTTCGTTTAATCGATACCTTTGAGATCTCAGTTTACACTGCAAAGAAGATCCTCTCTTGGAAAAATGATGATATTAATGTGATCAAAGAGAAGCTAAGGAATCAAATTGAAGAGGGTAAAAAAGCTGACTACACACTCGATGAAGAGTTTAGAAAAGTAAAAGATGGAAAAGTTTTAAAGAGTGTTCGTAAGCTGACTAAAGAGGAGATCGATCTTGCGGTAAGACGCGTCTCTCGTCTTGTTAAGATTGGCCCCTTTATGGATCGCTATCCAGCAGAGCTTTCAGGTGGACAGCAACAGAGAGTTGCTATCGCAAGAACCCTTGCCCCAGAGCCAGCTGTTCTCTTTATGGATGAACCTCTATCTAATTTGGATGCTAAACTTCGCCTAGAGATGCGTTATGAACTACAAAGATTACATGTTGAAACAGGTAGTACCTTTGTTTATGTAACTCATGACCAGATGGAAGCGATGACCTTAGCTACACGTATTTGTCTTATTAACAATGGAGTATTACAACAGTATGCAGCTCCCCTTGATGTCTACAATAAACCTGAAAACCTCTTTGTTGCAGACTTTGTTGGCAATCCTTCTGTTAATTTTGTCGAGGTCTCTGGACGAGAAGAGGAAGATGGCTCCATCTCTCTTGAGCTCCTCGGCTCTCTTAAAGCTCGCTTTAAACCAAATGATAAGAATCTAAAGAAGTGGTTTGAAAAGAGAGATAGAGAAAAAGAAGAGGAAAATGAAAAGCTTAAGAAAAGACAGAGCGAAAAGGGGTATGTCGAAAAAGGTAATAAAGATGAACGCTTTAAGTACCATATTTCAAAGGTAACAGAGAGTGAACTTGAAGAGGCTCATGAGATCGTAGATGGAAGTGACTTTGTTCTTGGTATCCGTCCTGAATGTATCGATATCGAAGAGGATGGGAAACTCAAAGGCGAAATCTATGGTGCAATGCCTACTGGTATGGAATCTACAATTAAAGTAAGAGTAGGGGACTACCTCTTAACAGGTGTTATCTTTGGTAATCTTAACTTCAAGATAGGATCAAAAGTAAATTTAAAGATCTCATCAGATAGAATCATGCTTTTTGATAGAAGCAGCGGTAGGTTAATAACCACAGGAGAGTTGGAGTTTTAAAAGAAAAGAACAGAGGGGCAGTGAAAGCCCCTCTTGTTCTCTTTAAAATGAATAGCCAACCTTTATACCAAAACCTAGTTTATTTAAACTACTTGATAAAGTTGCAGTTAAGCCACCGTACTCAATTCCAAGAGAGAGCTCTGAATATTGAAGGCTTGTATTAAGCTTTAACTTTTCATTAATGTCATAGGCAAAACGAACTTTAGGGATAGCAAAGAAGTCATAAGAGTAGGTTGTTTCTTTAACCCAGAATAGCTGGTTTAAAACATCACTAAATTCAACTGCTAGATGGTATCTTCCTCTATCAAAGAGAGCGGTAATAGAAATATCCATTGGCATGTAGTAGATGTTAGCATCTTCATCAAAACCATTGTAATCAACAAAGTCTGTTAAGGTTAAATCATAGAACTTTCTGTAATTTACAATGTTATTTAAGTCTACTGTAAAAGCTAGCTCATCGCTATGCCTATACATTGCACCAAAGTTTAAAGCAAACCCTAAGCCAAACTTAAAGTTCTCAGAGAATGCATTGACTGCTTCTCCTGTAAAGCGTGCATTTAGTATGTTTTTATTCAAAAGTGAGTTTTGTGCATATAGTCCTGTTTCTAAAGATGAACCAATAGTAAAACGATTAGAGAAGATATTAATTGCATAACCTACATTTCCTCTTATATCAAAAGAGAATAGAGAGGATGCAGATGATAACATATTATCACTTCCATCTAAACCAATATTACTAATAAGCTGCCAACCAAAACCATTATCATAAATTGACCTAGTAAACAAAGAGAGGTGTAAAAGAACATCCCCATTAAGTTTAGTAGCATTAGAAGCATTAAAAAGCTGACTATTTTGCTGTGCATTTAAAACCGCTTGAGCCTTCTGTTCTACGCTAAAGCGATTAGCATAGCTATCTTCAAGATATGCCTTAACTTGTGCAACATACACCTCATCAACACCATCTGCTCCTGCTTGTGGTAAGTTTGCTGGGGCATCAAAGGCGTAGATTTTCTCTAAAAGAGCAGGGTTCTCTTTCCAAAAGGTAACATCCTTCTTCATTAGAGTCTCATAAAGATAAGTAGATGCATTACTTAAACTCTTGGAAGGGGAGGCAAGGAATGAAAGGTAATCAACTGCACTTTTTGCTTCAATTTCAAAACCAAAAGGAGTTCTTTCTCTAACTTCTATTAAACGAGCAGGAGAAGAGAAGATATTCTTGTTATAAGAGTCATGAAAAGGAACAAAAGCTGCACTAAGAGTACATAGAGCCAATGATAATATAAGTATAATTAAAACTATCTTTCTCATAATGTAACCTCCTCATCTAATTGAAGACAGAATGTGTACTCATCTTCTCCTAACTCTTTATTTGGAGAAGCATTCTTGTATAACCCAGAATTAACAAGAGAATTATCAGGAATACCTTTGTTTGTAAAAACAACTGAAGGAACTAATACGCCATTAATTGTCTGCTCTGCAAACTTAAATGTTGTATCAGTTGTAAGAGCCTGAGTAGGCGGATCTTCATTATTAATAGAGGTAAAGACTGTTGTCTTAACTGTATCAACTTTGTTTAAGTCAACTTTGTTAATTAGCCATTTTTTTGGATTAGCCATAGGAAGAATTGAACTAAGCCAATTCCATTTGTTTCCATTTGCAGTATAAGCTGCATTATTCTTTCCAAATGGCTCAGTGTCATAGGATATACTGGTATCGACACCTTCTGCAGGCGTTTCAGGTTCACCTAAAGAGGTGTCTACTAAAGGCATAATTCTAAGCTTTTTACCTTCATTCACTGTGCCCATGATATCAGAGTCATCATCACTGAAGTAGACATAATATGGGTATTCACTTCCAGAAGAAGCATCTTCAACGACAATTTTAAAGTTAAATCCTTCTTTTGCTGGGGTGAGAGTTCCTGCCCAACTATACTTCCCGACAAAACTCTTTGTTTTAATATTTTCCACTGTAGTTATGATATTAGGATCAATTTTGTGGGTAATTCTTAAATCTTTATATTCAGTGTTACTTTTAAGTCCTGTAATCTTAAGACCTGTAGAAGTAACATTAACTTTTAAAGAAGGCTTACCAATTACTTGGAAATCTTTGTCTTCAGTAGTAATAGAAGAAGCTAGGTCAACATTTAGTTCAATACTTTGCCAATTGGTCTTTGTTTCTTTTATTATGATAGGAGCCGTATATTTAACGATATTACTCCTTTTGTTTGTATTGTTATCAACATAAGCAAAGAAGTAACCGGATTCCAAACCCTTAAAATCACTTGCTTTGAAAACTCCATTTGTATTTGTAATATCAAATGTTTGGATGGTTGAATCATCTAAGTTAGCTGTTGTGTATTTAGCTATCTTTACAGATGAGAGGTCATCAACACCTGAAACAACTAAATTACTATTAGCGTCTATTGAAAGATTTAAGTTAGAGATGCTTTCACTGTTATATGGTTTAATGTTAATAGTTGTGACTGCTGTACTGAAAGATTCATCAACGCCAATAAGCATATGACTTATAGTAAAGGTGTACTCTGTATTTTCTTCTAAGCCAGTTATATCTATTTCTCCGTTTGGAGTTATATATGAATCTTGTAAATCTGAAATTGCAGGTTCTGATGTTATTTGGTATAGGACCTTGTTGCTATCAACATTAGAGTTGACGCTTATTAGAACATCATTTTTATTTCGTCTACTTACAAAGGCCTCTGGTTTAACATCTTTTAGAGACATTGCATAAGGGATAGTTGCTATAAGAACATTTGAATTTGCTTCTCCATTAGAAGCGTAGATCTCTACATTGCCTGTGGGCGATGATATGGGTACAGCTATCTCATATAATCCATTGCTGTAATTAACTTTAGCTTCTGTTAGATCGCCCCCCCCCATTTGTACTGTAAGAGTAGTTTTTAGCATATGCGACAGGGGAAAATGTAACTTTGATATTGCTTCCATCTACTACTTGGTAATCAGAATAGGTGGATGAATTCTCTTTTATACTTTCAGGCTTAAGATTATTCACAATTTCAGATGAACAAGAAAAAGCAAGAATCGCTGTCAAAGCACATAAAACTATGATTAGTTTCTTTTTCAAAGTGGACTCCTTTATAAAAGTTTACGATTTGTTACATTAAGGAAAATATTTCAGGCTGTCTAGAACTTATAATTATGTTAATGATTTAATAGATTGTTTCTTCTCCTTTGTGAGCTGCCATCATAATAAGGAAATCATGAGAATCTTATATTTGAGCAACTTTGATCAGATATGGACAGGATTCTCCAAGATTACGACAAAACCATCTTCGAGATGCACGATGACCTGATCAAGAATGTATTCAGATTTCTTCCAGTCTTTGAAGATGATTTACAGTCTAAATTTGATTCTGGACTGAAAAGATTCGAGATACTATCTAGAGCTGAAATTAAAATTCGGATTGTTAAAGTTCTTAAAGAGAATTCTTTATTTACATATTCAATAGCAAATTATCTCAAGTGTTTAAGTGAAGTGTGTGTTGTCGTGTCCTCATACTTCTGCATGATAAGGAGTACATCAATGAACCTGTTGATTTTTTTCTTCGCCTAGGACTTGCTGTATCGTCAGACGGACATTGATTCGTTCGATCCAATCCTTGCAAACTGGGTTCTTGTTGCAACCTTGCTGACGCTTTGCTATGCAGCACTTGTAATAGTAGTGCATGACATTCGTATGGCTTTTCCCCTTTTTCACCGACCATCATACGCTCCCACTTGCCTCAGAAGAGCTTTGTTGTTAGCAGATTGCTCGTCCACGGAATTTCTTTCACCAGTGGTGATAGTTTTTCGCTGTTGCAGTAAGTATCATAAAACTTCTTCATACTCCAAATATTCTGACCGGAGATGCATTTTGTTTTTTTGTTCTTTTATCCATTCGCAAACAGCAACATTCAATACAGACTGCGGCTCTCAGTACACCAGTGATGACTTCATTGGAGCTCTTAAGGGTCTGGAAATTGAGATAAGTATGGATGGAGTCGAACTCTGTCTCGACACCATCATAGTGGAGAGTACATGGAAGGTACTGAAGTACGAGTTCGTATTTCTTCATGAATGAACTTCACTGTCTCATCTGAAGGGAGGTCTTGAGGAATTCATCAGTAGCAGACCTCATGAAGCTCTTGATTACCGGACTCCTGATGTTTTCCTGTAAAGGAAATCGATACTATTGTAGATGCATAGAATTTTTTATTTTTTACGGAGTTGTCTAGACAAAGGGCTTAGGGCGTGAAAACATTAAAATAATCGGCATATTTGCGTAAAAATTAGGGATGTGTCATTCAACTTTTTATAGGATGCTGAATAAATTTCGAATTGGTTTTTAAAAACCATATTGACAAAAGAAGGTGAAATGCTGTAGATTCTAATTAAATGGTTTTTAAAAACCAAATAAAGGAGATTGAATGCATCACATTACTATGGAAATGGTTAAGGACTCAGGAAAGATGGAGCTTGCTAAAAAAGCTTATTCGTCTGTTATGAGTTGCATGCCAATCCAGTACTATGAGAGGAGAATATACTCTTTTATTGCCTCTTATCTTTTGTACAAAGAAGCTGAATTAAGATTAACAAACAAGACTGAAAAAGTTTATGTGAATCCTATTGCCTTGAGATATGCAGAAGAGTCTATTCCTGCCGAGGGGCATGATAAGATGATTTCTTTGCTAGACTTATATCCTGCAGAAGCTTTTGCCTTAGCTTTGTTCATCCCATTTGAAGATATGATGCTGGACTTTGCAGCTTGGTCAACACCTGCTTCTGTATCTGATTTAGCTATGACAATTCTTGGCATCAATAAGTCGGATAAAGTAGCTGATATATGTTGTGGAGTTGGTGGATTTCTCATCTCTGCATCTGAAGGAGTGCCAGAAGCATCTTACTCAGGATTTGATGTCAATACAGATTGTTATGTTATTGCGACCCTCAGGAGTGAGTTGCTCGGTAGAAACATTGATTTTTCTTTGATCAATGTTTTCGATCTGGTTTTTGATGATAACGAAAAAAGGAAGTTTTCCAAAATCTTTTCCAATTATCCTCTTGGACTCAGCATGAGATACTTGGGAGATGGAAAGAATCTTCCAGAAAGACTTGAGAAGAAATACCCTTGGATAACAAAAACAATCTCTACTGATTGGATTTTTAACTCTATGATTTGCGATTTGCTGGACGAACAAGGAAAGGCGGTTGTGATAATGGCAAATGGAAGTCTTTGGAATGCAACAGACAAGGTGGCAAGAAAGCATTTCATAGACAAGGGGCTTATAGAAGCTGTGATTGGCATGCCAATACCTATATTGCCATATACAAATGTTACAACATCCATGATTGTCTTCAGCCGAGGTAACGAGTATGTGCGTATCATCGATGCATCAGAGTGGGCACAGACAGGAAGACGTACAAATTCATTCTCACAAGAAAATATAGAAAGCATCATGGAAGCTCTTTCAAAGGATGGAACTCATAGTTGCCTTGTTCCTGTTAAAGATCTTGCTGATAATGATTACAAGCTGAATGTCGAGCGTTATCTTATTGGTAAGTTGCATTTTGAGAATGGGAAACCTTTCTCCTCTGTGATTAAGAGGATCACAAGAGGAGCACCTTGCAATGCGAAAGAACTTGACGAAATGTCTTCAGAAGCTCCGACTAATATACAATATTTGATGCTTGCAAACATCAGGAAAGGGCAGATTGATTCTGATTTACCATACCTAAAGAGTTTAGATTCAAAATACGAGAAGTACTGCGTCAAAACAAACAATCTTATTCTTTCAAAGAATGGATTTCCATATAAGGTAGCAATTCCAACTGTGGACGAAGGAAAACAGATTCTCGCGAATGGCAATCTTTATATCATCGAAATTGATGAGGAAAAGGCTAACCCATATTACCTTAAGGCATTCTTTGAAAGCGATGAAGGAATCGCTACACTTAAAAGCATTACTGTTGGAACATCCATGCTTAACATAGGGATAGAAGATCTAAAGAATCTAGAAATACCTATTCCCTCATTGGAACAACAGAATAAAGTTGCTCTTAAATACCTTGCTAAGCTTGATGAGATAAAGATTCTTCGCATGAGTTTGGAGAAGGCTGAGGAAGAGCTTTCTAATATCTTCAACGAGGAGGTTCCTCTTGATTGATGTTGTTGAGCTCTTCGAAGTAAAAGATGGGATTCTGAGATACATCAATGAAAACATCGTTGGAGTATTGACGACTCTGAACAGAACGGAACGTCTGGATGATTTCTTGCAATTGATTGGGATGCAGAACCCTTTCCATAAAGAAAGAGTTTTCCAGACGGACAAGAGAGGGAAGATTGTTGTTTTTGGTCAGTCTTCTGTTTCCAAATCTGAATTACTTATGAGTGCAGGGAAGATGGGATTTTATAAAAATAGATTCGAATTTCATCTTGGGTACGAAGAACTGAAAAACTTCAATGTCCGTAAGTATCAATATCAGTACTCATATGCAGCTATGTTTGTGGGGCCGATGCCTCATAGTGGCATAGGAAAGGGTGATTATTCCAGCATCATTGCTAGGATGGAGAATGATGAGGGATATCCTCCTGTGATAAGAATGGGAGAGAATGAGCTTAAGATAACCAAGAGTGGTTTTCAGAATGTTCTAACGAGCCTTATTTCAAAAGGAACAATTGAAAGGGATTTTTAGAATGCCTGAGAATTATAGATAAGGATGGAGAATTAGATGGATTCATTAACAAGATCAAAGATTGATGCAATCTGGCAAGGCATGTGGGATAACGGCATGGCTGATGCCAAGACAAACATCACTCAGATTACATATTTGCTGTTTATCAAGATGCTTGATGATGCACAGATTAGGAAAGAAGCCAATGCCCGTGGCTTGGGGGTAAAACTTAAAAATGCAACTTTCCCTGAAGGTGTTTATAAGACAGAGACTCTACCGAATGGAAGTCTTGAGGAAATCACGTATGAAGATCTCCGTTGGCATAATTTTGTAAATTTCTCTACAGAAAAGATGTTCCATATAGTAAGAGACTATGTTTTCAAGTTCATTGGAGAACTTCACAGTTCTGCTAATTCAGCCTTTTCTCGTTTCATGACAGACATCAAACTTGAAATACAGAGCGGTAAGATTCTTGAAAAAGTCGTCAGAGGATTGAATGACGAAGAACTCAATCTTGATAATAGGGAGCTTATGGGAGATATCTACGAGTATCTTCTTTCAAAGCTAGCTGTAAATGGCACAAATGGGCAATTCAGGACACCAAGACATATTATCAGGCTGATGGTGGAGCTTATGAAGCCTCAGGTTGGCGAAATCATATGTGATCCTGCTGCAGGAAGCGCGGGATTCCTTATGGAGTCTGCCAGATACATCGAACAGAATCAGCATGAAGAGCTTCTTGATGTCGAAAAAAGGAAGGCTTTCAATTCTGAGATGTTCCATGGGTATGACACAGACACCGATATGCTTCGTATTGGGACAATGAACATGACTCTTCATGATGTGTCAGATCCTCAGCTCTTCTATTGCAACTCTCTAACCGATGATAACAAAGACGATTCGAAATATGATCTCATTCTCGCAAATCCGCCATTCAGTGGTTCACTAGACGCAAACGATATTGCAAAATCTCTCTCATCGGTATGTTCCTCAAAAAAGACAGAGCTGTTGTTCCTGTCTTTGTTCCTTAGAAGCCTGAAAATCGGTGGACGATGTGCTTCGATTGTTCCTATTGGTGTCGCAAACAACACAAATGAAAAAGCATACAAGGAGCTGCGAAAGAATCTGGTTGAAAAGCAGAAGTTAAGAGCAATCATATATATGCCAGGTGGAGTATTCAAACCATACTCTGGCGTCCAGACAGCAATCATAATTTTTGATAAGACTGAGAATGGCGGTACTGACAAGGTTTGGCTATACAATATGGAATCTGACGGCTTCTCTCTTGATGACAAGAGGAACGAAGTCGAAGCGAATGATATTCCTGATATTATCGAGCGATTTAACAACCCTGAAAAAGAAGCCGAGAGAACACCTTATGATAAGTCTTTCTTCATCTCCAAGCAGGACATTGTTGATAATGACTACAGCTTCACCTATTCCAAATACCATAAGCAGGAGAGGGTGAAGGTTGAATATCGTCCAACGAAGGAGATCTTAGAAGAAATTGGAAAGCTTAATTCAGAGTTCAGTATGCTTTTTGACGAGTTGAGAAAGGAGCTTGAGGATGAAGTCTAAGCTTTCAGAATTATGTTCTGGGTACACAAAGAATATATCGATGAAGGAACTGGAAAATAAATCTGGTAGCTACCCAATATATGGAGCTTCAGGTTTTATCAAAAATATCGATTCTTATGTTTCTGAAGTACCTTATATCGCTGTTGTAAAAGATGGTGCTGGGGTTGGCAGGGCGTTTCTATGCCCTGAGAAATCTTCATTGCTTGGAACGATGCAATATATTGTACCACGAGAGAATGTGGATATCAGGTACTTGTTATACATAATAGAAGGATTGAATCTTGGAGCATCATTTAGAGGTTCTACGATTCCACACATCTATTTCAAAGACTATAAAGAAGAATCGGTAAATATTGTTTCCTACGATGAGCAAGTCAGGATTGCTGACAAATTTGAACTGATCACAACCGCTATTGAGCGTTGTGAAAAGGCAATTTTACTTTGTGACGAACTTGTCAAATCCCGATTTAT
>X235_Pygmy_Slow_Loris__coassemble_23_pt1 | contig 28485 bp, 27 predicted proteins | sample X235_Pygmy_Slow_Loris__metabat2_low_PE_001 | metagenome-assembled genome bin X235_Pygmy_Slow_Loris
GCAAAGCTATCACCTACTAAGAAGGAACCATAGATAGCTGCCGCTTTTAAATCTAAACTTTTAATAAGATGTGATGAGATGGCAGCTGTGGTTGTCTTTCCATGAGTTCCTGCAATACCACCTGTTAAACGACTCTTTGACAAATAGGCTAAGTACTCAGGGTATGAGTAACATTTTACTCCCCTCTCCTTAGCCTCCTTATACCAAATAGGATCATGTTTAAGCGCTGCTGTTGAGTAGATTACTACATCAATATTCTCAGGAAGATGGGTGTCATTCTTGTATATCTTAAAGTCTTTTAGTAGCGCTGAAGTAAAGAAATCTTCTTCTATATCACACCCTGAAATACTATTACCTTCAAGAGAAAGAAAAGAAGCAAGATGGGAAAGTCCTGTACCTTTAATGCCAGAAAGAAAGAAGTTCATAGAAAGTCCTTTAAAACAAAACAGCCGGGAAAAACTCCCCGGCGTTCTTAAGCATAGTGCTATTAGTTGTTCTTAAGTTTAGCGTTACACTGCTTGCAGACATTCTGCTTAACACCGTCAGCTTCAACTTCGTAAAGCACTTTGACAGCTTCTCTCTTACAGACTGGGCATGTGCCTCTTCCGTGGTTAGAAAGCTCTCTAATGCCTGTTCCTCTATGGGCCTTTGACATATTCAGTATTCTCCTTAAGGTTTAATTTGCGCAAGAGAGAGAATACTTAATTAATGGCATTGCTGTCAAGGAAGTTGCTCATCACCCTCTTTGGGCTCTTTCTTCTCTTCTTCATCCTTTACTTCACTATCCTCTTTAACCTTTGCATCTTCTGCATCTTTTACACGCTCAGTGTGGTTTTGAACCTTTGCTTTAGGAGGTGCAACCTTCTTCTCTTTAGGATTAGTAACTGCAAGATAGATAAATGCAGCCATAAAGCCAAGACCTAAGACAAAGGTCATACTACCAAATACTCTTAAAAGATGACCTTGCATTGTAGCTTGATATGTCATGGCTCTGTAGTAGCCATAACCTAAGTTATAAGTGACGCTTGTGTATGATGAAACTATACCAGCCGCTGTAAGAGCAAAGCTTGCTAAAAGCAATACGATAGCAATTACTAGTGTCCAGATTGTACTTTTCTTCATTAGTTTTTCCTCCGTACTGATGAGAATATAATAAGAGAGCTGTTACAAGTTAAGCACCTTCACATAATCTACATACTCTTAGAAGCTGTTATGGCTACTGCATGAGGAATATTTTCAACCTTAACCTCTTCGATATCTACAATCTTTAAATTAAGAAGAGAGAGGGTTTGAACAATATCTGAAAGCATATAGCGTTTATACATGATCTCATCACTAGGGGAGAAGAAAGCTTTCTCCTCTTTTCCTTCCCCTACTTCAATATTTAAAGAATCTTCTAAATATAGAAGGAAGCGACCATCCTTATTAAGCGCTTCTTCTAAAGAAAAAAGAAGCGGCACAACGCTACTTTTCTTACTCATATTTAAAGAGAAGAAGCTAAATATAAGGTCATAATGGGTTTTCTTTAATTCACTTACCCTATTAACAATATGTTCACTATCAGTATTAATAAAGAAGTCATCTGATATCTCATCATCAGTAAAATAAGCATCAATGTGTACATTCTTTACACTATCATAAAGGAGCATTGCAGGGATTAAAGATAGAGACCCTAAAACTAATACATTAGAACCCTCTTTTAAATGCTCTGCCTCTTTCATTAAGTTATCTAATGCAACTGCATTATCACTTAACCAACTTTTATATTCATTTACCATATAATCATTATAAAAAATTAAGATGAGACGATCAAACTTGTTATTGCATAACAGTGAAATAATGATTAATCTCCAACTAACCGTAATTGGTTTAGACTAAGTTGTAAGCAAGGAGGATGATGGAAAAGATTGAACAACATCCCAGCCTCACCTATGAATGGAGCAAAAGGTGTCTCCATTACTGTAAAGAATGTCACTAGGGCCTATGGAGACTTTAAGGCACTTGATAATGTTAGCTTAAAGATCGATAAAGGCGAATTCTTTTCTCTACTTGGACCTTCAGGGTGTGGCAAAACAACTCTCCTGAGGATCATCGCAGGTTTTGATACCCCTGATGAAGGAGAGGTACTCTTTGATGATAAAGATATACTTTCACTTCCTCCTGAGAAGCGTTCTTCTAACATGGTATTCCAAACCTATGCACTTTTCCCCCATCTTTCTGTATATGACAACATAGCATTCCCTTTAAAGCTTAAACATGTCGATAAAAAAACAATAGATGAAAAGGTAAGAAGCTATGTTCATCTTGTAGAACTCGATGAGCATATTGATAAGAAACCTAACCAGCTCTCTGGTGGTCAAAAACAACGTGTAGCTATTGCACGTGCTCTTATCAATGAGCCCTCTGTTTTGCTTTTAGATGAACCGCTATCAGCTCTTGATGCAAAACTAAGACAGAACTTACTTGTTGAACTTGACGCTATACATGATAAGGTTGGTATTACCTTTATCTATGTAACACATGACCAAAGTGAAGCACTTTCCGTCTCCGACCATATTGCAGTCTTTAACCATGGTCGTATATTACAAATTGGAACTCCTTATGAGATTTATGAAGCCCCTGCAACTGAGTTTGTTGCTCGCTTTATTGGGGAGACAAACATCTATCCATGTACAGTAGTCTCCTCAACAAAGGTTCCTGAACTTGATGAGTATATGATACGTTGCCAAGTCCCTGATCTAGGTAAAGAGGTAACAGTAACTGACTATGATGATATTCCTGTAGGTTCAAATCTGATGTTTACAATTCGTCCAGAGAAGATACATATCACAGGAGGCAGTGTAAAAGGTGGGGAAAACACCTTTGAAGGCATTGTTGATGAACCCGTCTACTCAGGTTTCCAATCTAAATTCTATGTAAAACTTAAGAATGGTACCATCATAAAGGTATTTAAACAGCATACAACCTATCTTGATGATGGCCCTGATATCGAGTGGAAGGATCATGTTACTGTCTCTTGGAGAGCTGTTGATGGCTATCTAGTAAAGGAGAAGGACTGATGAAGAAGAATACACTGGGAAAGAGGTGGCTAGGTTATGCCTATGCAGGTCCCATGGGACTTTGGTTCACAGTGTTCTTCGTTGCACCGCTGGCCATAATTATCATCTACTCATTTTTAAAGAAGGGTTTGTATGGAGGTGTTGAGTGGAGTTTTTCCCTCTCAGCTTATGCACAGATGTTTAATGCCTCCTTTGGTAAAGTAATCTTTAGAACCCTCTGGATTACTATTATCTCTACAGCTATCTGTATGCTTATTGCACTTCCCTGTGGCTATGCGATGGCTCGTAGTAAACATCAAACCTTATTTCTTTTTCTAGTTATTATTCCATTCTGGACCAATAGCCTTATTAGAATTTATGCATGGATCAATATCCTTTCAACCGAAGGCTTCTTAAATAACCTGCTTTTAAGCTTACACTTAATTAAAGAACCTTTAAAAATGATCTATAACCATGGCTCTGTCATCTTAGTCTTAGTTTATATGTATGTACCATTTGCCATCCTACCTCTATTTACAACAATCGATAAGTTTGACTTTACACTTCTCGATGCAGCTAGGGATCTAGGTGCAACTAAACTAGGTGCTATCTTAAGAGTAATGATTCCAGGTATTAAGAGTGGCTTCTTTACTGCTTTAATCTTTACCTTCATCCCTATCTTTGGTGCATACACAGTTCCTCTCTTAGTTGGTGGTAAAGACTCAACGATGGTTGGTAACATTATCGTTGACCAAGTACAGAAGACCCGTAACTGGCCACTTGCCTCGGCATTCAGCGTAATTCTCACCTTGATCTCTATGGTAGGTGTTATGTTAATGCTCTCATCCTCTGCTAAAGAAAAGGCCCAAAAGAAGGATCTGCAAGGGAATATGAAACTTGCCGCTCAAGTTAAAAAACATCATGAGGAGGGAACTGTATGAAAAAGAGTAAAGCTTACGTCTCTCATAGGACCTTCTCCTTCTCATCATTATGCCTATTTTTCTCCCTGCTCTTCCTCTTCTTACCTCTCTTTGTAGTAGTCTTCTACTCATTTAACAGTACTAAGAGCATGGTATGGGAGACCTTCTCCTTAAAGTGGTATGTAGAGTTATTTACCTCTTCAAGTGCCCTTTGGAAGGCCTTTTGGCATAGTATCTTGATCGCAGTAACCTCCTCGCTTACCGCTACCCTCTTAGGAACACTCGCTTCAATTGGAATGAAGTGGTATGCATTTAAAGGTAAGGGTTATGTCTCTTTAATTAGCTATCTACCTATGATATTACCAGAGGTAATTATAGGTATTTCCATGTTGATCTTCTTTGCAGCAGTTAACATCCCTCTTGGTATGTTAACCATCTACATTGCACATACAACATTTAACCTTCCATTTGTCTGTATGCTTGTTTCAGCTCGCTTAGATGAGTTTGATTACTCTACTGTAGAAGCGGCACGTGACCTTGGGGCTACAGAGACACAGACTCTTTTAAAAGTTGTAATTCCTTCAATACTACCTGGAGTTTTCTCAGGTCTGCTTATGTCAATAACAATGAGTATTGAAGACTTCGTAATTACCTTCTTCGTCTCAGGTCCTGGGTCGGGTACACTTCCTCTCTATGTCTACTCCTCGATCAGATATGGAGTTTCCCCTGTTATCAACGCCCTCTCCTTTATTATGATCTTGGGCACCATGATAATTGCATTTGTCTTTAGACGTTTCTTAAAGACAGTTGCGGCTTCACATTAAAGGATTTAAAAATGAAAAAACTTCTTCTCATACTCTCTTTAGTTGTACTTACCCTCACCTCCTGCAGTAAAAGTGATGAAAATACACTACACATCTATAACTGGACATATTATATGCCAGAAGAGATAGTGGATGAGTTTGAGAAGGAGAGTGGTTACAAGGTTATTCAAGATTACTTTTCATCAAATGAAGAGATGTTTGCCAAGCTTTCAGCGGGAGGTGGTAGTGGTTTTGATATCATCTTCCCCTCTGCAGACTACACCTCAATTATGATAAAGCTTGGGATGCTTGAAGAACTTGACCATGATAAAATACCAAACCTTAAGTACGTTACCTCCCTTGTTAAAGAGAAGGCAACCTATGACCCTGATATGAAGTATGCAGTTCCCTACTTTATGGGTGCTGCCGGTATTGCTGTTAATAAGAGTCAAGTTAACTTTGACTATGAAAAGAGCTGGATGATATTTGCAGATGAGCGCTTTAAAGGCAAGATGACACTTCTTGATGATATGAGAGAGGTAATGGGTGATGCACTTATCCATTTAGGTTATAGCAACAATACAACTGATGAATCAGAACTAAAAGAAGCCGCTACACTTATCGAAACAGAGTGGAAACCTAATATTGTAAAGTTTGACGCAGAAAGCTTTGCAAAGAGCTTTGCACGTGGTGAGTTTACAGTAGTCCACTGCTACCCTGAAAATGTCTTTGAAGAGATCCCTGAGTCCTCATGGGATACTATCGACTTCTTCCTTCCTAAAGAGGGCGGCAATATGTATGTTGATAATATGGTCGTCTTAAAGGGAACTAAGCACTATGATGCGGCCTTAGAGTTTATTAACTTTATTCATCGTCCTGATATCTATGCTAAATTCCTTGATAAGTTTAACTTCCCTCCTACAACCAACTCTGGGGCAATTGAATATATGGAAACAGAGCCAATATTCACAGCTGAAGATATGAAGAACTATGAGATCTTAGATGATGTTGGAGAGAATCTTGAGAAGTACAATGCACTTTGGCAGGATATAAGATATACCAACTAAACAACTTCACATAAACTCCACAGGGTTGCTATCTTTATACATTTATAATCATTAGAAGCAAAAGAGCTTAGATAAATACAACTCTTTTGTTGACCTTATGTAAGAGGAAGCTTACATTTATTTCATACAATTTAAAAAGGATCATTTTATGAAAAAGAAATTCCTATTAACACTTCTTGTACTTCTTTCTATCTCCATTTCTCTTTTTGCAATGGGAGCTAAGGAAGTTGGTGCAAATGAAAAAGCTGTAACAGTCATTAGTAACACTGCAATTGATGGAGGTAGCGAACTCCTTGTTAAAGATACTGATGGCGTCCAGATAATCTACAGAACTAATGCTGATACCGTTTCAGCTTTCCCTACCTCTTGGATCGAAAGTGGCGATGTCCTTATCATTAAAGATAATGGCATGATGACCATGTCCCTTCCTGGACAGACTACTGCAACAGAGATCAGAAATGTAACAGTTGCTCAGAATATGGGAATTTATAACTTTACATTTGGTGAAACTGAAAGCTACCCAGCAGCTACAGAAGAGACTCCTGTAGAAGTTGTTGAAGTAGCAGTAGAAGAAAAGGCTCCAGAAACTCTTCAAGAGAAGTTTAGTTATGGTTATGGCTATGACCTTATCACCTCATATAAGGCACAGGGCTTAACAGTAAATGCCGGCTATTTTGCTCGTGGTATCTTAGACTTCTATAACCTTGAAGAGAGTACATTACTTCTTCCAACCTCAGAGATGGTTGATCGCATTAACAACTACTTTGAAAATGTTCTTGGTACTGTTACTGATTATGATCCAGGTAAAGAACCTGCATCCCTTGATGAAGTTAGAGCACTACCTGCAACTGAAGATGATACAGAGCTCTTTAGCTATGCATATGGCTTCTACTTAGCTTATCAGCACTACTATGGTGGTGTAGATTTCGCACCAGAGTTCTTCGTTGAAGGTTCTCTTGATGCAATCTTTGGCAATGAACCTCTCTTAACACAAGAAGAAAGAAGTGCCGCAATGGATGAGTATGTTGCTCAGATCCAAGCTGAGTATGATGCTTACATTGCAGAGCTTAAGACAACTAACAAAGCTGCAGCTGATGCCTTCCTTGCTGACAATGCAAAAGCAGAGGGTGTTGTAACAACCGATTCTGGTCTTCAGTACATTGTAAATGTTGAAGGTGATGGTGCCACCCCAGCAGCTGAAGACACAGTAACAGTTAACTACACTCTTCGTGACCTCAATGGAAACGTCCTTGACCAAGGTACAGATGCCCAGTTTGTTGCAAACATGACAGTTCCAGGATTTGAAGAAGCTCTCTTAACTATGAAGGTCGGTTCTTCTATTACAGCATATGTTCCACCAGAGTTAGGTTATGGTGAGAATGGTACAAGCAATATTGCACCTAATTCACTTCTAATCTTTGATATTGAGCTTACAGGTGTAACTAAAGCTGAATAATTAAAAGGTTACTTAATCTTTATAGCCATCCGGTAGTGTTATCGGATGGTTTTTTAATACTTACTGACAGCTCAAATGCACAAAAATACCCCGAAAACAAAACTACTATTTAGAATAATATGTACTATCAGTACAAAATTAAGACAAAAAAGATAGTCTCTAATGATAATTGTTTCCTTCTAATTCTGAACTGATACTGAATGTACATTAAGGGAGGATCAAATGAAATATATCCGCAAAACTATCTTAACAATGATTCTATTAACTCTTGTATTTGCTTTTACAAGTTGTTCAAAAAGTGAAAGTACAACTACAAATAACAGCGTACAAAGTGCTACAGGAGAAGTAGACTATACAAAAGGACCAAAGCTAAATATTAAGATCGCACATGTATCACAAGCAGGAGTTCCAATTGATATTGCTGCTAACAATATTGGTAAAGATTTAAGCGAAAAAACAGGTGGAAGAATTACTGTAAAAGTATTCCCAAACTCAACCATGGGTAACAACACAGAACTACTTGAACAACTTCAAGCAGGTACTCTTGAGATGGCTATCTCCTCTGTTGCCTTCTTAGGGGCATTCACAGATACTACTAAGCTTCTCGATTTACCATATCTATTTAAATCAAATGAAGCCGCCCAAGAGGTGCTTGATGGTGCTGTTGGCAACGAGATCTTTGCAGAGCTTGAGAAGAAGGGATTTTATGGACTTGCTTGGCTTGCTACAGGATGGAGACATCTTACAGCAAATAAAGAGATTCACTCACCTGCCGATATGAAGGGTTTAAAGATTCGTGTAATGGAAAATCAAATGCACATAGACCACTTCAACTCTCTTGGCGCCTCAGCTGTTCCTATGGCCTTTTCAGAGCTCTATACAGCCCTTCAAAATGGAACAATGGATGCAGAAGAGAATCCATTTGCCAATATCGATGGAAATAGACTCTATGAAGTGCAGAAGTACATTATCAAGACTGGACACATCTATGACACAAGCCCACTTCTCGCTTCACTCTCCTGGTGGAATACGCTCTCTGATTCCGACAAAGAACTTATCCAGAGTGTAGTTAAAGAAGAGCTTGCAAATGAAAGAAAGCTTTCAGCTGAAAATGAAGCTGAACTTGAAGAGAAGATTGGTTCTAATGGCACAAATGTAATCATCACACTAACCGATGAAGAGAGAGAAGCTTTTAGAGATGCAGCACAGAGTGTATATGACAAATATACGCCTCAAATTGGTGAAGATCTCATAGAGAGCGTCGAAGAGATAAACGCAAAGTATTAATTCTTTAGGGAGTGCTAAATCACTCCCTTTTTACAAGGACAACAGATGAATAAGAAAGCATTTTACAACAACATAGAACGATACTTAATTATTGCACTTTTCATCGTGATGATTATTATCACGGCGCTTAATGTAGTAACTAGGTTCCTCTTTAATTTTACACTAAGTTGGGGAGAGCAACTCGCACGCCTTCTTCTTGTATGGATCTCTTTTGCAGGGGTTAGCTGGGCTGGTGTAATTAATGTACATATGAGAGTAACTGCAATAAGCCTACTCTTTAAAAAGCATCCAAAAGTATTTGATGTAATTCTTCTCGTAGCCGATATAATTACAGTTATTTTTAGCTTTTACATCTCATACAGAATTGCAGTTTTTACCATTATGATCGCATCACAAGGACAAGTGCTTTCTGCAATGCCTTTTATGCCTAAATGGGTGATGTATTTAGCTGGCGTATTAGGAATGGCAGGCCTTGGAATTAGAATTATTCAAAAGAATGTAATTTCATTCATTGAAAAGAGGAAGGAGGTAAAAGCATGACATCTCTTATGTTAATAACTCTATTTGTATGTCTATTTGCAACAGTTCCAATAGGAATAAGTCTTGGAATTAGCTGTATTGTAGCTTTTGTTTCAGGTCTTGGCTCTAATATGATCTCAATGCTTGCTCAGTCCATGGTAAGCTCTGTTGACTCCTTCTCTCTTTTAGCAGTCCCCTTCTTTATGTTAGTTGGCTCTCTAATGGAGCGTGGTGGAATTGCAAAAAAACTTGTTGATCTTGCCTCAGTCTTAACTGGAGATATGAGTGGAGGTCTTGGCATGGCAGCTATTGTTGCGTCCATGTTTTTTGCGGCCATCTCTGGCTCAGGTCCTGCAACTGCAGCCGCTATTGGGGGCATCATGATAGGAGCGATGAAAGCACAAGGGTATAGCAAAGAGTATAGTGGTGGCGTTATCGCTGCAGCTAGTACAATTGGTCCTGTTATTCCCCCTTCAATTCCTATGATCATGTATGGTGTTACAATTGGAGTCTCTGTATCTTATCTCTTTATTGCAGGTATTGTACCAGGCATTCTTATGGGTGTTGCACTTATGATCTACAACTACGCTGCATGTAAAAAGAAGAGGTTCAAAGGTGAGAAGATAACTTATACAAGAAAAGAAAAGCTAACTATTGTAAAGAAATCATTTCCTGCAATTTTAATGCCTATCCTTATCTTAGGTGGAATTTATTCAGGTGTATTTACTCCTACAGAGTCATCAGTTATAGGTGTTGTTTATGCCCTAGTTGTTAGTATTTTCATCTATCACTCCCTCTCCTGGGCAGATTTTAAGAAAGCAGTCTTTGATGCCGCAATTACCTCTGCAACATTGATGATCCTTTTTGGAGCTGCAAATACATTTGGAAGAATCTTAACAATGAATGATGTTCCAAATGCACTGACCTCATTTATGCTCTCTCTGACAGAAAGCAAGATTCTAATTATGTTGATGATCAACTTAGCATTAATAGTAATTGGAATGCTCCTTGATACTATCAGTTCCATTGTACTCTTTGGACCTATATTTGCACCTATTGCAGTTGGTATTGGCTATGACCCACTTCACTTCGGTATCATTATGGTTGTAAACCTCTGTATTGGAATGGTTACCCCTCCAATGGGTGGCAATCTATTTGTTGCACAGAGGGTAAGTGACACCACTTTTGAAGGTATCTTTAAAGAGACTTTCCCTATGATCATTGTACTCTTCATCCTATTAGCTATTCTAATAGTCTTCCCTGATATCACAATGTTTTTACCCCGCCTTTTAGGTTATGGCGCATAGAGGAGTTTAAGATATGTATCAGAGTGTTGAACTAAAAGTAGGTGATAAACTAATCAGAGGAGTTGTTAGAACTCCTCAAGGCGAAGGTCCCTTTCCTTGTGTTTGCTTCTATCATGGATTTTCTGTAGACAAAGTTGGACTTATGAGACTTCATGAACTCTTTGCTAGAAGACTGGAAAATGAAGGTTTTGCATCTGTTCGTTTTGACTTCTATGGCTGCGGTGAAAGTGATGGAGATTTTTCTGAAATGCGCTTTTCCGATGAGATAGAACAAGCAATTGCAATATATAATTGGAGTAAAAGGCAACCTTATGTTGATAAGGATAGACTCTTTATCGCAGGACATAGCTTAGGAGGTGCAATTTCATCAATTATAGCTCCTATCTTACAACCAAGAGGAGTTATTTTATGGGCCCCTGGGAATACTGCTTATTATGATATTAGTTCTAGAGTAAATGCAGTTCCTGACCACTATGAAGAACTTTATGATGTTGGAGGCTTAAATCTAGCAGGAGAGTTCTTAATAGATTTAAGAGAGCATAATATTGTTTCGGAATCTAAGGGATACAAAGGAAAAGTATTACTTATACATGGAGAAAAGGATGAGAAGGTACCAATAGCTTCAATAGGACCATATCTTGATATGTATGGCCCTCAAGTTGAATGCAAAGTTATTTGGGGCTCTAATCATCAATTCAGTAGCGTTAAGTGGAAGAATGAAGTCTATGACCTTTCACTTGATTATCTGAAGGCACAACTATAGATATTTGACAGGGCTTTTTTATGGTCCTGTCAATTTGTTAATATTAGTTAATGGATTTAAATAAGATAAAAGAGTTCCTTCAAGCTGTTAGCAGTACATTTAAAGTTAAATGTGCACTATATACTTCTCAGGGACAACTTTTAACAGATTATAGTACTAAAGAGAGTTTCACCTCTCCTAATCTCAATGAATCAGAAGAAAAAGAAGAGGTAACATTCTTTCGTTTAAGTGAAGAGTATGTTTTAGTAGCTACTTTAAAAGATGCTACTTATCTTCTTCCCTATCTAAAAGCTCTATTCGAAGGGTATCAAGATAAAACAGAGTCTCAAGAAGAACTTCGAGGTCTACTTGTAACTCAAATTGCAAATGCAGAATACAATAGAGAGATCGATACATATATGAAAGCTCTTTCATATCAAGATGGGATAAAGAGAACACCGGTTCTTTACTCTATTCCCTACTCTTATGAGGCTGAAAGCAATATATACGAAAGCTTTTCATCTTTTATGCATTCGCTATCATTCTCTGACCAAGATATTTATGGAAGGTATAGTGAAAGAGAATTCTTTGTCTTTTATGCAAAAGAAGAAAATGCAGAAGAGGTTTGTTCTCAATATAAGAAGCAGACAGCTCTTCCTTTATTTGCCTTTATTGGCTCTACATATAACTTTGTAAAAGAGCTTAAGGCGGGATGTGAAGAGTGTTTTTTTCTCGCAAGAAATAGAATCGTGCTAGAAGAGGAAAACTCCTCTGTTCTTCGCATAAATTCATTTATAGGAGAGTATTTTTCATCTCTAATTCCGGCAGATGAACAAAAACTTCTATATTCAGAATATGAAAATGCAAGTAGAAAAAGCCCTCATCTATTTGAAAGTGGAGTTGCCCTTAGTAAGAGCAATACAAATCTAGTTTTAATGGCTGATCTACTATCTATTCACCGAAATACAGCAGTACAGCGCTATAAGAAGTTAAAATCTACTCTTGATCTCGATCCCATCTATAACGATGTAGATCGCTTTATCTTAAAAAGCTTTTCTCTTTATAAGAGTAAACGAATAACTCTAAATGCAGGGATCATCATTCAACCTGGTTGTGTCTTAAATAAAGGAATGCTCTACCTTGCTGAACTATTAAATCAAAAAAGTGGAGGGACTATACAATTAGATATACATACACTCTCCTATTCAGGTGATAACCACACCTTCTTCTCCCTTCTCTGCCAAGGGGCTATCGATATATTCTCAGGGGCAACCAATGTACTAAATGCCGCAACAGGTGATAGAGCTGAAGTCCTTTCTCTTCCATTTCTTTTTAAAAATACAGATGAAGCTCTTACCACAATAAGAGATGTTATTCTTCCTGAACTTGATGCACCCCTACTTTCAATCGGGGCTCATTGCATGGGCATTTGGAGTATGGGATGGAGGTACTTAACAAGTTCAACTCCAATTAGAAGTCCAGAGGATCTTAAAGGCCTTAAAGTTCGTATAATGTTTAATAAGAGCCTGAGTAGGTATTTTGAATCATTAGGTGCAAAAGCTATACAGATGAACTATGGAGAGCTACAAAATGCACTTAAGAATAAGTTAATTGACTGCCAAGAAAATCCATTTAGTAATATCTTAGAGATGGAATTTTATAAGTGGCAACAATACATAATGAATATGCGTTACCTCCTTTCTACAGAGGGCGTATTTATTTCAAAGAAGGCATGGTCTGCCTTTTCAGATGAACAAAAAGAGATATTTACATCTGCAATAAATGAAACAACTACTTGGCTCTATAAAGAACAAGAAGTTTTTAATGAACAATGCAAAGAGACGCTAATAAATGAAAAAGGAATGACTCTTATCACGCCTAATGAAGAGGAGAAAGAGCTATGGAAAAAAGCTGCACTTCCTCTCTATGAGTCCTTTCCTCATCAAGAATTTCTCTCTCGTATAATAAAAAGAAAGGGACTGCTTCTATGACAATATCAAAAGAGAAACTACTTAATACTTTTACTAAAGCTTTTCCTTCTTACTCTTGTTCGATCATAAAAGAGAAGAATTCATGTGAACAAAATAATATCCTTGTAGCTTTAAATAACGGAGAATATATTTCACTTAAAAGTAAAGAAAAAGGGTGTCATTTGCCAATTCAAGAGATGGCTAAAGCTCTCTTACGCTCAATTGAGAAGGAAGAGATTAAAAGAGATAATAAACTACAATTCTTTCTTGAACAGCTACTTTACTCAAACCGTAATACCACATCCTCATACATTACCCTACTCTCTGCTCAACTTGATTTTGAGCTCTCAACACCTCATAAAGTTGTTTTAATAGAAACTCCTGAAAGTAGTTCGGATGAAAAGATTATAAAGCTAATAAAAGCAACTCTTCCTCTTAATAGTAATGATCTTATCTCCCAATTTGGACCTAGACGAATTGTAATGCTTATCTCAAATAGAACTCTTAATATAAAAGAGAGATTTAGCTATATAAGCCAACAATTAAAAGTCGCTATTGGTTTTGAAGTATCAACACCTGAAGAGTATATAAAGAGTTTTCATGCCGCTCAGTTAGTTTTAAACAATTGTAAAGTGGGCGAAGTTTCAACTATAAAAGAAAAATTAGCACCATTTATCCTCTCTTTTGTAAGTGAAAGCTATCAAAACCACTTCTTTAAAGAGGAGTGGGAAATACTCTCAAAGGATAAAGAACTTCTGCGTACTGCTACCTCTCTTGTTGAAAACAATATGGATCTAAAAAGTAGTGCTTATGAACTAAAACTACATCGCAATACGATAATATTTAGAACAGAGAAGATAAAGCAACTACTTAACTTAAACCCTATGCATAGAGATAGTGACCGCTTCCACCTTGCTCTGCTTATAGCTTATGGGAGAGCGCAAGATGATAATAAGGAGCTAAGTTATAATAACAGCAGGTCCTGAAGGTATAATAGCAACCTTAGCATCATGTCCTTTTACTCTATACGCTTCACTTAAAGCTTCATTTATTGTTTTAAATAGCTTTATACCTAGAGCTGAGGCTATCTTCTCATCAAGATACGTTGAAACAAGGTAAACAGGGTGTTCCATTAAGATTCTTGCTAATATTTGACTTCCCCACTGTTCCGGTTTTGTCTCATCACTTGGAGTCATAGAAGCTTCTTTAAAGTAGTTAGCTGGCGACTTTGAATTAATTAAATTCTCATAGAAGGCTTTACCACCATGTCCATCTTTACATGAGGCGACCATTATTATAATTCCACCCTTAACTGTTGCCGCTTCTGCTACTGTCATTCCTTTTACTGCTTGATAGAGGTTCTGGTCTAAGGGATAACCTCCATTAGATGAGATCGCTATATCAGCATTAGGAGAGGGAAAGGAGTAACGCTCTAATAGAAAGCGACACCCCTCTTCATGGGCTTTAATTGGGTCACCAGAGAAGCAAGCATCAATCTTTCCTCTTTCATCCAATGTTACATTAACAATAAAAGCAAGCTTTACTGCTTTTGCGGCATAAACCATATCTTTATGAACTAAATTATATTCAAGAGAACCACTTCTACTCATCTTATGGGATATGAAAGCTCCTGAGTGGTTTGCTTGTATTGTTTTATCTGAGGCAATGCCAGGTAAGACCGCTTTTCTTCCTCCTGAGAAACCTGCAAAGAGATGAGCTTCGATAAAACCATCTGAAATAAGAAGGTCTGCGTCTACTGCAACTTTGTTTATAAAACAATTCCCACCTGAAGGGAGGTGACCAACAGAAAGACACTCACTTGTAAATGCACTATGTATTACAATATCTTCCTTATCTACGATCTCTTTACCATATTTTTCTACAAGTTCATCATAGGTAGAAGCACGATGAAAACCAGTTGCGACCAAGATTGTAATATGAGCTTTAGGATTTGTACTTCTAATCCTTTTTAACATCTCAGGCATTAGAATATGGGCAGGAACAGGACGAGTATGGTCACTTGAGATGATAACAATATTCCTCTTTCCTTTGGCTAATTCTTCAAGCTTTAATGAGGCGATAGGATGGTCTAAAGAGGAGCGAACAATATCTAATTCTGAATCACTCCTCTCCTCTCTTTTCTTAGGTTCTAAGATAGAGAAACTATTCTTCTCATCTATAAAGAGAGGAAGAGTAGTTTTGTCATAAGGTATCGCTATTTCCTTTATCATCTTTAAAGTCCTTAGGAAAGGTAAAGAGCACATCCTTTATTGTAGTAGGCAGGTTGGTACTTATACCTCTATGGTAAATACCTTCTGAGAGGATAGCAAAGCGTCCTTCACTCATTACCATTACCTCTTCCCTATTATTTGTGGATAGGATCTCATCCCCATCTAAACATACAAGAAGAGCCAAAGAGCCCTCTTGTACTGTGAAAGCAAAGCCCTCTTTAGAGGTAAGGAAGGTATCAACATGATACTTTACTTCCTCCTTCTCAGGGCAAGCATAGTCACCCATACTCTTTTCATAGGGAAGAGAGCGATCCATTACTGTAATAATATATTTTAGAGCTGGAATAGGTGGAAGATAACTTTCCAGCTCACTGAGAGTATCAAATATGATCAAATGGAACCCTTTTTATTTGCGCTTTTAAGCTCTGCAAAGTGTATGATCTCATCAACACATCCATCTATTCCTAGTACAGCAGAGTCTAGGGCCAGATCATAAGTGCGGCACATACCCCACTTCTGGTCTGAATAGTAGTTGTAGAAGTTAGCTCTGCTCTTATCATTCTTAAGACAAACTTCTTCAGCTTTATCTGCTTCTACGTTGTACTTTTCAACTGCTCTCTTTACTCTCTCTTCAAGGGGTGCATGAATAAAGACTGATAAAACATCTGCGTCATCACGTAAGATGTAATCTGCACAGCGACCAATTATTACACATGAACCTTGGTCAGCAACCTTCTTTACCGTCTTAGACTGTATTAAAAAGAGTTGGTCATTAAGAGGCATCTCATTAAAACCAAGAGAACCAGAAGCCATTGGATAGTTGCCCATTACAAGTGAATAGAGCAAAGAGGATGTTGGCTTCTCATCTGCATTGTGAAATAGTGCTTCACTTAATCCACTGTCTTTAGCAGCTAAGGTTAGAAGCTCCTTGTCGTAATAGGGGATACCAAGTTTAGTAGCAAGAGCTTTACCAACTTCACGACCACCAGAACCAAACTGGCGTCCAATAGTATAAATAATTTTCTTATCCATATCTTTCCTCCACCTTTATTATAATACAAAACAGACTAAAAGGAGCAAAAAACTAGAGCAATTCTTTTAGTTTGCTCCCCTCTTCATATCCTTTGTTATAGAGTGCTGTGATATCTTCCCTCTTTCTTTTAACAGTAGTAACACCACAAGTATCATCTGGGAAGAGTACTATAAGGCGGCCTGAAGCAATATAGGAGTGCATCTGGTCAATACTCCTATTATAGGTTTCTGCTCTGTTAGCTAGAGCAGCTCTAGCTAAGGGATACTTACTTCCCATAAGGCGTACATAGATCTTATCAGAAGAGGCCTCTCTTCTCTTTTCAATGGGTCTAGTTAAAATAACGACGACCTTGTCACATCCTTTATCAAAAAGACGCTTATATGGAATAGGGTCTGAGAGGGCACCATCAAAGTATGGCCTTCCTTTATAAAAATAAGCTTTATCAACACCTGGAAGATTAGCACTAGCGGCTAAGATGTCACAGTTATTAACTTCTATTTCACTTCGAGAGAAATAGTGAGCTTTACCACTTAGGGCGTCAGTTGCAACCACTTCGAATGGGATAGTATTTTTAAAGAATGTTTCATAGTCAAATGGGTCCTCCCCTCCCTCATCTGCAAGGGTATGAAACATGTAGTTAAGACCTAAAAAGGAACCTGTAGTAAGGTAATTCTTAAAGCCCATATAAGCACTGCGCTGAGAGTAGTCACGATAGAAACGTAGCATTCTACCTCTCTGTTTTGAGATATAGACAGCTAGATTAGAGGCACCAGCACTAACTCCGATAGCGATATCAAAGGTGATATTATTATCAAGACAATAATCCAATATACCAGCAGCATAAACTCCTCTCATGCCACCGCCTACATCAACAATACCTAACATACCTCCTCCTTAAGTTGCAAACTGCGCTCTATAAAGAGAGGCATAAGTGCCATTCTTTTTAAGTAGTTCTTCATGGCTTCCCTTTTCCAGAATACCTTTATTATCAATTACGAAGATCACATCAGCGTTTCTAATTGTTGAAAGTCTATGAGCTACAACAAAACTTGTACGCCCTTCCATCAAGCGCGCAATACCTTGTTGAACTAAGAGTTCTGTATGAGTATCAATTGAACTAGTTGCTTCATCAAGTATCAAGATGTGAGGGTCTGAAAGTAAGGTTCTAGAGAGTGCAACAAGTTGCTTCTGTCCCTGAGAAAGATTAGCTTCACTTGCATCGCTTTCATACCCCTTAGGCAGTTTAGAGATAAAGCTATCTGCCCCTGTAATTCGGGAGGCCTCTTTAACCTCTTCATCACTAGCACTCATACGTCCATAACGAATATTTTCCATAAGAGTACCTGAAAAGAGGTAGCTTTCTTGGGTCATTACCCCAACTTGAGAGCGAAGGGATGAAAGTGAGTAGTGAGAAATATCCTTTCCATCGATAAGGATACGACCACTAACAGGCTCATAGAAACGGCAGATTAAATTTATGACTGTAGTTTTACCAGCTCCAGTTGGGCCCACAAGGGCAACCCTTGCACCACTTTTAACATTAAAAGAGAGCTTATCTAAGATAAGAACATCTGGTTCATCTGGGTAAGCAAATGAAACTTTATCAAATGTTACATCCCCTTTTATTTGCGGAAGATCAGGGAGTGATAAGTCATCCTCTAGTGCACTCTTTTCATCAAGTATTTCAAAGACACGACCAGCTCCAGCTAAGTTATTTGATAGCTGGTTATACATATTAGCAAGAGCGCGTATCGGCTGCCAAAAGAGGGAGATGTAGGTTGCAAAGGCTATAAGTTCACCAACTGAGGAAGCATCTATCTTTAATAGGTAAATGGCAAAGAAGTAGAGCATAAAGTAACCAATACCTTGGGATAAATCGATAACAACACTAAGTAAATCTGCGATGCGAACCGCCTTTACCCAATGCTTATAGATATCGCTATTTATCTCTTCAAAGCTCTCTTTACTCTCCTCTTCTGCAGTAAAACTCTGTACAACTTTAATTCCAGAAAAAGCTTCATGTGCATAACCTGCGATATTGCTCTGCTTCTGTCTAAAGGCATACCACATTGTATATGTGTACTTCATAATTAAAAAGGTACCTATCGCAATTACCGGAAGTGAAACAAATGCCCCTAAAGCTAAAATTGGGTTCATTATAAACATAGCAACTGATATACAAAGTAGGTAAAAGCTATTAGGAACAACTGTAGTAACCAGTTGTTTAAGCATATCTTTCATACTTGTAATATCACCAATAAGGCGGGATAGTATCTTACCGGTAGGTCTTGAATCAAAATAATAGAGCCCAAGTGTTTGTAAATGAGCAAAGACCTCATCTCTAATTTGCAACACAACCTTATTAGCTACACGAGCCATTATCTTTACACGAACGATGTAGAAGATCCACCAAATTACAACTAGGAAGATGTATATTCCCATTACAATAAGTAGACCCTTTAGATCTTTATTTGCGATCTGTACATCAACTGCATTACGAGTAAGTAAAGGTAAGGAAGCAAGTAACATAGAGAGAGCCATCATAATGACAATTACCACTATTACCTCTTTTTTATATTGAGCGGTATATTTCATTAAACGTAGGAAGATCTCTTTCTTTTTAAGTTCGCCCTTCTTCTCATCATCTCTAGCTCTATTAACGGCCATCTTCATCCTCCCTAGAGTACTGGGCAACGTAGGTTGAATAGTAAAGTCCCTTTAAAGCCATAAGAGATTCATGAGTACCTCTCTCCTTTATCTTCCCATCTTGTAAATATATGATCTCATCTGCATCTCTAACTGCAGATATTCTATGTGCAATAATTATCTTAATTCCATCTTTTTTAACACTTTTAAGAGAGTTTTGTATCTCCTTCTCAGTCTCCATATCTAAAGCAGAGGTTGAATCATCTAAAAGTAAGATAGGGGCATTTCTTATAAGGGCTCTTGCAATAGAGAGACGCTGTTTTTGGCCACCAGAAAGCCCTACACCACGTTCACCAATAACAGTATCATAACCTTCATCAAGTTCTGCTATAAAACCATCTGCAGCTGCCATTCTACTTGCACTATACATCTGGCTTTCACTAAGCTGTCCCTCTCCACCCTTCATAAGATTTTCTCTTATACTCTCAGAGAATAAGAAGACATCTTGCCCAACAGTGGCAACTTCATCTCTAAGTTCTTTAAGTGGAAGATGAGAGATATCAACACCATCAATTTTTATAACACCTTCGCTAGGGTCACAAAAACGAGTAAGCAAATTGCCTATAGTACTTTTACCAGAGCCGGTAGCGCCCATAATACCAAGACTCTTCCCCTTTAAAATGGTAAAGGAGATATCAGAGAGGATCTCTCTGTTATCAACCTTAAATGAAACATGATCAAAAGAAAGAGAAAGCTTGGCATCCTTAGGGAGTGTGTAAATAGGCTCTTTAACAAACACTTCATCTTTTTCATCAAGGACCTTCTTAATCTTACGAGCAGAGGCATTAGATGAGGAAAAGGATGCGACAAGCCAACCGATCTCAAGCATAGGCCATGAGAGGGAGTTAACATACTCTACATATGAAGCAAGCTCGCCAAGAGTTAATGAGGAGGCTATTACCAATACCCCTCCAAAGATTAAGGCAACTGCTATCATAATGCGGCTTAAAGAGGCTGTTGCGCCATCAAAGAGAGAGTATAGATCTTCAAGTGATACAGAGAGTTTAAAGAAGTGTTTATTCCTCTTTGAAAAGCGCTTCTTTTCAAACTCCTCCCTATTAAAAGCTTTTACAGTTCTAATACCTGTTAAAGCTTCAGAAGCAGTTTTATTCATTGTAGCGGTCTCTTCAGATATCTCCTCATAGATCTTATCCCCCTTCTGCTCCTCTTTTACGGTAAGAATGCCCATAATTGGCATAAAGATTAAAACAGGTATAGATAAGATGGGAGAGATGCGAAGAATACAGATAAACATAATGATGACATGAAATAGGATCTCGAAAGCAAACAACAAACAAAATCCAAAGGAAAAGCCTAAGTTTTCGCTATCATGTCTTATTCTACTCATCAATTCTGATGGGGCATTTTTCCTAAAAAAGGAGGAGTTCTGCTTCTCTATATGGTCAAAAAGAGATGAGCGAACATCCCTTGTTACACGTTGTGATAGGATATCAGAGGTAAACTCCTGAAGGTATTTAAAGCAACCACGAGAGAAGATACAAACAAAGAGAAAAAGTAGTAATCGTATAGCTACCTCTAAGCGTCCTCCAACTATTACATCATCAATAATTAGCTGAACAAAACGAGGAATAAAGGAGTCAACTACTACCCCGCATATTAAAAATATAAACGCAACAATATAGATAGGAAAATAACGCAGTGCATAAGAAATAAACTTTAACATCCTCTTCTCCCTATCCTATTTTATAAGTTTTATACTTATCCTTAATTTTTTCGTCAATAAAGTTGTTTTAAAAGATTTCAGTGGGTTATCATACTTAAAGGAAGGTGTAGATGCAAGTTAACAGAAATTATCTAACTCTTGATAAAGATGGACGTGAAATCCTAGATGAAGGAAGAGAACTCTTTAACTTTCTCTATTGTTATGGAGATATCAATGGATACTTTGAACGCACCATTAACACCCACTTTCATAAAGAACTTGAAGTTTTCCTTCTTTTAAGTGGAAGTGTTTTAGTTGAAGCAGGAGGAGAGAGGCATACTCTAAAAGCAGGCGATGGGTGTTTTATTAACAGCGACATATTACACTCCTATCAATCCCTTGATGACAATGGATGTACCTATTACTCCTTTGTCTTTGATGCCTCTATTATCGCAGGTATGGCAACAAGCATCTTTGACACAAACTATGTCACACCTCTACTTACTACAGGACCTGAATACATCTTCTTCTCAAGTGAAGACAAAAGCTTCTCATCCCTCTTTAAAGAGATAGCAAAGATTGCAAAAGAGGAAGCTGATGAGTATGAGTTTTATATTCGAAACCTCCTATCTCTTTTATTTCTAGAGATAAGAAAGAAGAGCCAATTACTCCCCTCAACAAATAGAAACTTTAAGGAAGACTCAAAGATTAAAAAACTGCTTTCATATATCGAAGAACATATAGGTGAAGAGATAAGCATTCCCTCATTAGCCTCTGTTGTTTCTGTAAGTAGCAGAGAGTGTCAACGTATTTTTATTCGCTATGTTCACTATGCACCAATTGCATATATTCAAAAAAGACGTATATCTAAAGTTACAGATCTACTAAGAGATAGCTCAAAAACCATCAGTGAAATTGCTTATGAGTGCGGCTTTTCCTCTGCTTCTTACCTTTCAAAACAGTTTAAAGCACTTACAGGCATTGCTCCAATTGAGTATAGAAAAAAGCTAAAAGATAAAGAAACTATCCCTCTTTAAGCTCTCTTGTTATCACTCTGATCTTCAAGCCCCTCTTTCCAAGGTACAAACCTTATCTCCCATGTTGAATAGAGGTTCTTAGCTAAGCGATATAGAAACTCAATTGAGAAGTTGGCTTCCCCATCAGAGAGGAGATCAATATATGAAAGAGAGACATTCATCATATCAGCAACCTCTGCTTTAGAAAGGCAGAGAGAGTGCATTGCGTCTTCCACCTTCAAGAAGATGAAATATCTAAGTCTACTACTATTACAATCGATTTTAGAGAGGGATTCAAGCTCATGCGAAAGTTGCCCTCTTACTGCTTTATCCTCTGCTCTTATTATTGAGCGAAGAAGTTCTCTTCGACGCAGAGTCATCATCTCATCTGAATAATCTGAATAGATAAGCGCTTTTATCTCATCTTTTCCATATTCATACCCCGATAGTGTATCAAAAAGCTTAAATTCAGCTCTCATGGAGCAAGCTCTTGCAATATTTAAAAGGTCATTAATTCGTAGATTTGCTTTACCTTGAGTTAAGGAAATAAGCCTCTCTTTTGAGATGCCAGCTTTAAGAGAGATATCGCTAAGCTCTTCTCGACTCTCTCTAAGAGTTGAGGAGAGTTTTCTCTTAAGATCAAGGATGAATGCATCATATTGTTGCACTCTTATTTCTCCTTTTCCCGCCCTACTTATAATATCACGTGAAAAGGAGGATAAGTCAAATTAACAATTATATATTTTTGGTGAGTCTTCCTCTGAATAACTTAATAACCATTAAGATAACCATGGCAAGAAGCGCAACAGAGATAGAGGCAATTCCACCCTTAATTCCTTCACTTGCCGCGATCTGACCAACAACAGATGGCCATACAAATCCACCAACAGTTCCTAATGCGATACAGGTACCAGTTGCAACTGTAGAGCTATTATATTCGCTCTTCTGAGTTGAAAGAGTTGTAGGATAGATGCCACTCATAAAGAAACCAACACCTAATAGAGCTACAATAATAACAGCAGTACTCTCTGTTGAGATCATCAAAACAAAGCATAGTGTCATCAAAACACCCATACAGATAATTAAGAGGTTCTTATTCTTAAGCTTGTTTGAGATAACTGCACATATTAAGCGTCCAACTAAGATCATGATCCAAAGTAGAGATTGCATAGTCTTTGCTAATGATGGAGACATAAGTCCACTCTCTTGGAAGTAGGTAACAAGCCACCCCATCATACTCGATTCAGCACAGAGGTAGGTCATTAGAATAAGGGTAATATTCCAAAAGTCAAAGTCCTTTGCAAATGGAACAGATGCACTACTCTTTCTAGGAGTTTTTACAGATGAAAGGTTACTTTTACCTATAAGAATAATACTAACAAGCATTACGATGGCAAATAAAACAGATGAAACACGCCATCTTGAAGCTCCTAATGCAATAGCAACAAAAGGAGAGATAAAGGCACCGACTGCAAAGGTTGCATGTAGAAAGTTCAAGCCACCCGCTTTATTCTTCGCACACTCTGCAACTGTTACATTAGTTGTATTAGAAAGGGTCCCTCTTCCAACTCCTGAAAGGATGAATGCAATAACTAACAATACAGGATTTCCAGTTATAGGTATTAGTAAAAGTGCAATAACTATACCCATAGGAAGCAAAACTGCAGTTTGCTTACGTCCAATTAAATAAGGAAGAAAACCTGAAAGAAGAACAGCAGAGAAGTTTCCAACTTGCTGTGCTGATAGCATAAAGCCTCTTAACTCATAACTTAAATTATAAGAAGCTTGGATATCTGGTAAGATAGCTCCGGTAAGTGTACTTACTGCACCTGAGCAGAGGAAGATAAAGTAGATTCTATTCATTAGTGATTGATCTTTCTTATCTACCCCTAGAAATTTATAAAGTTTGTCCATTATAGACTCTCCTTGCTAATTAAGGCTTTTGCACTAGCTATTCCATCTAGTGCAGCGGATACAATTCCTCCTGCATAACCTGCACCTTCACCTGCGGGGTAAAGGCCTGGGCACTGGGAGAAATCAGAGGAGCGTAAGATACGAAGAGGCGAACTAGTTCTCGTCTCTGGTGCGATCATAAGGGCCTCTTCTGAGATAAAAGCACCTCTTGTCATCTGGCCAAAGGCAGTAAACCCCTCTTTTAAACGCTCTGAAATAATTGATGGAAGGTAAGAGTCTAAAGAGACACTTTCCAACCCTGGTATATAGGAACTTTTGGGTAATGTTGAACTAACTTTTCCTCTTAGGAAATCACACATACGCTGTGCAGGAGCTTTAAAACGAGGAAAGAAGCACTTTCTTTCGATCTCTTCTATATAGCGCTCCATTCCAAATAGGTCACTATATGGGATATCTTCCACCTTTAACTGTACAACTATTGCACTATTTGCCCATCTTGAACCTCTTGTCGAAGGACTCATGCCATTTACAGCAAGAGCGCCATTTTCAGTAGAGGCAGGGACTACAAAGCCTCCTGGACACATGCAAAAGGAGTAAACACCCCGCTCTCTTACCTGAGTAACAAAGCGATAAGAGGCGGGAGGAAGATATAATCCCCTTCCTTTTGTAGTGTGGTACTGCATATTATCAATAAGTTCTTGTGGATGTTCTAGACGAACTCCAATAGCCACATCCTTAGCTTCAAGTGAGAAGCCCTCTTTATGCAAAAAAGCATAGACATCTCTAGCAGAGTGCCCGGTAGCTAAGATAACACTACCAATAAATTCTCTGCCATCTTCTGTTTTAACACCGACAACTCTATCTTCTTTTTTAATCAAAGAAGTTACTTTGGTATTAAAATGAACCTCGCCCCCATACTCTATTATTGTATGACGAATATTTTCAATAACAGTTGGTAGCTTCTCTGTCCCTATATGAGGATGTGAGTCAGAGAGGATATCAGGAGAAGCTCCATGCTGACAAAAGAGTGAGAGGACTTTTCTTGTATCCCCCCTTTTATCAGAGCGTGTGTATAGTTTTCCATCAGAAAAGGCACCAGCTCCACCTTCGCCAAATGAGTAGTTGGACTCTTCATTTAAAATTCCATCTCTACAAAGTGTAGCAACATCCCTCTTTCTCTGATGAACTTCACTTCCCCTTTCTAAAACAATAGGACGAATACCCTCTTCAAGAAGTGTTAAAGCGGCAAATAAACCTGCAGGACCACTGCCTACCACAATTACGCTCTTATCAAGTGTACAGTGTTTAAAGGTAGTATTTTCCCAAACAGGTCGCTCCTCCTCTCCTATAAAAGCTCTTACTCGGGCATTAATCTTTACCTCTTTTCTTCTTGCATCAATACTTTTTCTAAGAAATCTAACGCTATAAATTTCACTTAAGTTGACATTTAGCTTTCTTGCAACTTCTCTCTTTAACCTCTTTTCATCTTCGGCTACTTCTGGAAAGAGAGTTATATCCACATCCTTGATCATAAAAAAGAGGATATACCATTTTCCACCTTGAAGAAAAGAAGAGCGAGAAGGTAGAATTCTCTTTAAATGAACGTTTTATCAATTCAGAATGTAGCAAAGACTGTAAACGACACTCCTTTGTTTGAAAATGTCACTCTTGGCCTTGATGCGGGAGAAAAGGTAGGTATAGTTGGAAAGAATGGTGCGGGAAAGAGTACCTTCTTGAAAGTACTTACAGGGAATATAGCTTTAGATGAAGGCTCTATCAGCATTATGAGAGATGCTGAGATGATAGCACTTGAACAGAGCGTTTCCTTTGAAGAAGGAAGTAGTGTTAAATCATTCTTTTACCAAATAAACTCAAAAAAGATTACGCTAATAAAAGCTTATGAAGAGGCAATTAAACAGGGGGATGATAAGGAATATGAACGTCTTATCCCTCTTTTAGAGGAGTGTGATGCTTGGGATGCTGAGAGAAAGTATGTTTCTTTCTTAACCGATTTGGAGTTTAAACACCCTCTCGATACAGCGATGAGTGAACTCTCCGGCGGTGAACAGAAGAAGGTAGCCATCGCACGTCTTCTTTCCCTCTCCCCTGCTATCATGTTACTAGATGAACCAACAAACCACTTAGATATCAAGACAATTGAATATCTTGAAAATTATCTAAGAGAGAGTCAAAGTGCGGTAATTATAGTCACTCATGACCGTTATATTCTAAATAGCGTATGTACAACCATTTGGGAACTAGATAGAAATCACTTTTATCGTCATCCCGGTTCATATGAAGCTTACATTGAAAGAAGAAGTGAACGTATTGAAATGGAGCAGAAGGAACAAAACCGCCTCGCTTCAATTCTACGAAGAGAACTTGTTTGGCTCGCAAGAGGTCCTCAAGCACGTACAGGTAAAGATAAAAATAGAAAAGATCGCATAGAAGCGATGCTTTCTGCTGTACATAATGTACAAGATGTAGAACAAAAAGAGTTCTCCTCTTTAAATCGTCGTCTTGGTAAGAATATCCTAGATATAGATGATATCTCCTTCTCGTATGGAGAGAGGGTTCTATTTTCGCACTTCACTTATAACTTTAAAAAAGGTGATAAAATAGGTGTAGTTGGAGATAATGGTAGTGGGAAATCAACCCTCCTTGATATCCTCACCGGACATCTCAAACCAACTTCTGGTTCTGTCACAATAGGACAAAATACCCACTTTGGTTACTATGACCAACTGGGTAGAAATCTAGATACAAATAAAACCGCTTTAGAGTATATAGAGGAGATAGGAAGTAGAATACAGAGTGCAGAAGGTGAAGTCTCCTCTTCTCGTTTCCTTGAGCTATTTGGTTTTCCTCCATCTAAGCAAAGAACACCTATCTCAGTATTTTCAGGTGGAGAGAAAAGAAGACTATACCTAATCGGAAAGTTAGCCTTAAATCCTAATTTTTTGGTTTTAGATGAACCAACTAATGATCTTGATATCAAGACAATGGAAAACTTAGAAGAGTACATCGCCGCCTTCCCAGGTCCTGTTTTAATAGTTAGCCATGATAGAGCTTTCTTAGATTGTACAACTGAGTACCTTTTCATAATTGAAAATGGAAAGATTACCTTTACCACTGGCCACTACAGCGACTATAGAAAAAGTAAAGAGATAAAGAAAGAAAAAGTTGTAGAAGTAAAAGTAATAGAGGATAGAAAGAGTACAAGAGTACAAAAAGGTCTTACCTATAAAGAGAAGAAGGAGTACGAGTCTCTTAGCGACGAGATAGATAAATTAACTCTTTATATAGCTAAACTTGAAGAGAGTTTTCAAAATCCCAATCCAACTGAAGATGGATCCTTGCAAGAAAGAAGTAAAAAATATACAGAAGCCAAAAATCTGCTTGAAGAGAAATCAGATAGGTACCTTGAACTTGCAATGAAAGAAGAAGAGTAAAAATAATCCCTAGTGTTTAACTAGGGACTATTACAACTTAGAGATCTGCTTTCCAAAGACCGTGGAGATTGCAGTAAGCATATACAGCTTTTGCCCTATCACCTCCAGCTAAAGCAAATGATACCTTTGGTTCATCGCCTGGCTTAAGATTCTTCTTCTGACCACCATGCTCTGTTTCAATGTAGATCCACTCAATGTAGTGGTTATCAAGCATTGGATGAAGAGTAGAACCAACCTGTACGTCAATTACATCTCCATTAACAGTAGCAACTGGAATGTGCTTCTCTGTTGCAGCTTCAGTGGTATTTGGAACCAGCTCAGCCATCTTCTCACCACAGCAAGATACGCTGACACCCTTGTCAACAACCTTGCCAATAATGTTTCCACAATGCTTACAAATGTAGAACTTCATAAAAAACTCCTATGTGTTATCTTCTATCTCCTTAATGACAGTTGCATCTGTCTTTATAGGGATAAGTTTCCTTATAAATGGATGAATTCCTATATAGGTCTTTTCGAACTCCTCTTCACTCTCCTTTAATGCAGCTTGCCAAGCAGCACCAAAGCCAGGGCTGTTAATTGTAAGACGGTCAGCAGCTGTCTGGTAAACAGTTAGACGTTGAAGTTCCTTTCTACCTGGTTTTTGAGCGTAAGTTTGAATAGAGATACGAAGATTTTCATTTTGCTTTTTAAGCTCTTCATTCTCTTTCTTTAACTTAGTAAGACCCTCACTCTCAAGTTCCATTCTATCTGTGAGCATATCTTTAAGTTTTCTTACCTCTTTGGCATTACTCCCCTTTAAATTATTTATCTTGATCATCATCACGATAAAAATAATTAAAGCAACAGCAAGCCCACCAGCTATTCCATATAATAGGTTATTCATACTATACCTTACCCTTCTAATTTAATAATTTACACCTCATCTGACAACAGAATGATAGTGATAATGTTACACTATTATTGCTCTAAAGTATTCTACTTTTTTAATACCGAAAAGTTTTAAACAGAAGCACTATAATTTAAATTATAATGACACTTTAAAAGTCGATTTTATAGTTTATAGATGTTTTTGGTAACAATATGGTAACAAATCCAGATATAGTAAAATTTAAAGTTGTTACAGTATAAGCAATTAATAAGCTGAGTTAGATACCCGGAACGGGAATTGAACCCGTACGACCTTGCGGTCACAGGATTTTAAGTCCTGTGCGTCTACCTATTCCGCCATCCGGGCAGACAACACTAAGGTTTATAGCACGTTTTAAAGAGGGTGTAAACTAATTAAAAGACAATATTTTTAACTTAGGTACCTCGCTGTTACACTTTCTTTTGCTTTTTTAACCTCTTGTAAGGTACCA
>X235_Pygmy_Slow_Loris__coassemble_24_pt1 | contig 27891 bp, 26 predicted proteins | sample X235_Pygmy_Slow_Loris__metabat2_low_PE_001 | metagenome-assembled genome bin X235_Pygmy_Slow_Loris
CAGAGAGCAGATAGCCTAGCATTATTTTAAGTCCAGTTTTGAGGGGTCACCCCATTTCTGACGTCCTCTTTAATACTCTTGTTAGTTTTAGAAACCAAGCATTGTTGGAAGTGTAAGAGAGATTGCTGGAACAAATGTTACAAGTAAAAGTCCAACAAGCATTGTGAAGTAGAAAGGAAGCATAGCCTTAACTGTCTTCTCAATACTAATCTTACCAATACCACAACCTACGAAGAGTGCAGAACCTACAGGAGGAGTACAAAGACCTACTGCAAGGTTGAAGATAAGCATAACACCAAACTGTACTAAGCTCATTCCTGCAACATCACGTACTACTGGTACTAAGATAGGTGTAACAATAAGAATAAGTGGAGCCATATCCATGATACAACCTAAGATAAGGAGCATTAGGTTAATAAGAAGGAGTAAGATATACTTATTATTTGTAATTGATAGAAGTCCTTCTGTGATCATAGTAGGAACACGGAGCATAGCAAGGAGGTAACCAAATGCACCAGCTGCTGCAATTAAGGAGAATACCATTGCAAGTGTCTTAATTGTGTTCATAAGAAGCTTTGGTACAGTCTTAATCTTAAGTTCTTTGTATACGAATACAGAGATGATGAATGCATAGATACAAGCAATAGCTGCAGACTCTGTTGCTGTGAACCAACCAGCTGTAACACCAACTAGGATGATAACTGCAGTAAAGAGGGCTAAGATTGCATCAAAGATGATCTTAATAGCCTGCTTGAAGGAGATCTTGTCTCCCTTAGGATAGTGTCTAATTGCTGAGATAATTCCACAAACAATTAACATAAGGATACCAAGAAGAACGCCTGGTACTAAGCCTGCCATAAAGAGAGCACCAACTGATACGCCACCAGCGGCTACTGAGTAGATGATCATATTGTGTGATGGTGGGATCAAAACACCCTGACATGAGGAAGCAACTGTTACAGCTACAGAGAAGTCTCTGTCATAACCACCCTTAACCATCATTGGGATCTCAATAGAACCAAGAGATGATACATCAGCTACGGCTGAACCTGAAAGGTGACCAAAGAACATTGATGCAAGAACGTTAACATATGAGAAACCACCACGGAAACGACCTACAATTGCATCAGCGGCTTGAAGAAGTCTATCAGAGATACCACCAGCTCCCATGATCTCACCAGCAAGTACGAAGAATGGAATTGCCATAAGTGAGAAGCTGTTAATAGCCTTACCCATCTGCTGGATAAATGCCATTAATGGGATACCCATATATGTCATTGTTAAACAGGATGAAACTGCAAGAGCAAAGGTAACAGGCATCTTACAGACAATGAAAATTACAAAGCTACCAAGGAGTAGCCATATAGCGAGATTTGCGTCGTACATTATTTTGTCTCTCCCTTCTTCTCGGCAAGCTTTGCTTGTCTCATCTCTTCGATGATCTGCTGATCAGTCTTTTCGCCTTCTTTTCCATCTTCAATTCTTGTATGTCTATATTTTGAAAGACCAAATAACTCAAGAATAGCAAAGTAAAGGATCATGACACCACCAACAGGCATCATTAAATATGCTGTACCAGCGGGCCACTGAGTTGCTGGAAGTGTAGAAGACATTGTAATTGAAACAAGGCGGCTTCCATAAACAACTAGGATGTAACCAAAGAATACTGTTGCAAGTGTATTAATCTTACTAACAACCCACTGCATCTTCTTAGGGAAATGTGAGTAGAAGATTGTAATTGCAATGTGAAGTCCCTTTTCTACACCAATTGCCATTGCGATGAATGCTATCCATACCATTAAAAGTAGGGCAACCTCTTCTGACCACATAATGGAAGAAGATAGTACAAGACGGCTGAATACCTGACAGCTTACGATAATGACGATTAGTAAGAGAACTAGCTTTGCAAACTCCAGAAGTGCACGGTAAACACAGTCAAATAAGAATGTGATGGCTGAAATAAGTATTTCATACTCATTCATATTTGGCTTGTGTATCTCAGAAGGAATGCTTTTGAACCAGTCGCCAATCTTTTGGGGAAGAGAAGCAAAATATTCTGCAATTGAATTGCCTTTGCTTCCACTCTGTTTCGTTTTTGACATTTATTGCTCCATTAAAATTGAATGTCGTTAGAAAGGATAGAGAATTTAGGCTCCATTAGCCTTTCAGTACATCAAATCATGTTTATTCAAATTTGTTCTTTTGTCAATGTAATTATGAAATATTGTTCCATTTTGCTTAATTTGAGCAAATTTGTTTCAAATTAAAGATTAAGGGTATTAATGCTTTTATCACCTATCTTGTTAGAGGTGACCTTTTGTGATAAAAGGAAGGTGCAAAACACAGGGTAGTTGATATGTATAGTAGCAAAGTTGCAAGAGTAGGTAATCTTCTAATTGGGGGCGATAATCCTGTTAGAGTTCAAACAATGTATGATAGCCAGATTAAGAGTGCAGATACAGGTGAAATTCTTCACCATATTGCTCTTTTAAAAGCTATGGGTTGTGACCTTATTCGTTTTAGTTACGTCTCTTCAGATGATAAAAAGAACTTTAAAACTATCTGCAGTAACTCTGTTATGCCAATTGTTGCTGATATCCATTTTGACTATAAGATGGCTTTAGAAGCTTTAGAGTGTGGTGCTCATAAGATAAGAATTAATCCAGGTAATATTGGTCCTAAGTGGAAGACTGAAGAGGTTGTTAAAGCTGCAAAAGATCATAATGCGGCAATTAGAATTGGGCTTAATAGTGGTTCTCTACCCAAAAATGAGAAGGGACTTTCAAAAAGTCAGTTAATGGTGGAGACCGCAACTGAGTACCTCTCTTGGTTTGAAAGCTGGGGCTTTGATAATACAGTTATCTCTCTTAAGTCCTCAAACCCAAATGAAACACTTCTAGCTAATAGACTCTTAAAGAGTGTTTCTCCATATCCAATTCATTTAGGTGTTACTGAAGCTGGGGGTGTTGTTACCTCCTGCATTCGATCTACATGGGCACTTGGTAATCTACTTAATGATAAGATTGGGGATACTATTCGTATTTCTATTACAGGAAGTATAGATACTGAGGTGCAAGCTGCAGTTGAACTACTTAGAACTCTAGGTTTAAGAAAAGATGGAGTTAGAGTGGTCTCTTGTCCTCGTTGTGGTCGTCACTCATTTGATAGCCAAGGCTTCTTAGATAGAGTTGAGAAGAAGCTCTTATCAATTAACAAGCCACTTACAGTTGCAATTATGGGGTGCCAAGTCAATGGCCCAGGAGAGGCTAAGGGTGCCGATGTAGCCGTAACTGGAATTGGTAATAAAGCCTTTCTCTATATTAGAGGTAAACTTGCTAAAGAGGTTGATGCTTCTAATGCAGAAGAGGCCCTTTTTGCTGCAATAAACGAACTATGAATGATAAAATAATTATTAAAGGGGCAAGAGAACACAACCTTAAGAATATTAATATCTCTTTGCCTAAAGATTCTCTTGTTGTTATAAGTGGATTATCTGGATCAGGTAAATCATCACTTGCTTTTGATACTATCTTTGCTGAAGGTCAGCGTCGTTATGTTGAGTCCCTTTCAGCCTATGCTCGTCAATTCCTTGGTAGATTAGAAAAGCCAGATGTCGATTCTATTGAAGGCTTATCACCTGCAATTGCAATTGAGCAGAAATCTACACATAAGAACCCACGTTCAATTGTTGGTACTATTACTGAGATCTATGACTACTATCGTCTTCTATGGTCCCGTTGTGGACATGTACATTGTCCCTCCTGCGGTCGTGAGATATCAGAGATGTCCGTTGACCAGATCGTAGATGTAATCTTTTCTCACGGGGAAGGTGAGAGAGTTATTATCTCATCTCCTATGGTAAGAGGAAGAAAAGGAGAGTTTAAAAAGCTATTTGAAGATGCAATCGCTTCTGGCTATGTACGTTGTCGCTGTGATGGTAGAGATTACATCCTTACCGATGAGGTCCCTACATTAGATAAACAATATAAACATGAGATTACTTTAACTGTTGATCGTCTTATTACTAGAAAGGATGAGCGGGCTAGACTTGCTGATGCAATTGAAAGAGCTGCAGAGCTTTCTGATGGCTTAATTGAAGTTGAGTTTGTTTCGACAGGTAAGAAGGAGATCTTCAGCGAGAAGAATAGCTGTCCATTTTGTGGGATTACAGTACCTGATCTTGAACCAAGACTCTTTTCATTCAATAACCCCTTTGGTGCTTGTCCTGATTGCAATGGACTTGGTCTTAAGAGTCAGTTTGATATTAAGAAGATTATCCCAGATCCCTCTAAAAGTTTTAATGAGGGTGCTATTATTACCCATAACCCTGATGCTGCTTGGTCAAGTAGTTATATGAAAGCGCTTTCAAAAGCTTATGGCTTTTCATTAGATGCTCCACTTCAATCTTGGCCTGCTGAAGCTAAGAAGGTTCTCTTGTATGGGGGTGGTAAATTTCTTGAAGTTGAGTACACCAATGGACGTGGTGATAGAACTACTCTTAAAAGAGAGCAGTATCCTGGTATTCTTACAGAGCTTGAAAGAAGGTACTTTGAAACTCAGTCAATTGCAGTTAAAGTTTGGCTTGATAGCTTAAGAGAGACTAAAGTTTGTCCAACTTGTAATGGTAAAAGACTGAGAAAAGAGGCGCTTGCTGTTACAGTGGGTGGTAAGAACATCATGGATGTTACAGCACTATCAGTAAAAGACTCAGTCTCATTTTTTAACAATCTTGTTTTAAGTGAGCAAGAGGAGAAGATCGCAAAGCAGATCATGAAGGAGATTAAAGCACGTTTAGCTTTCCTTATGAATGTTGGCCTTGATTACCTAACCCTTGATCGAGCTTCTGCAACCCTTTCAGGCGGTGAAGCTCAGCGTATCCGTTTAGCAACCCAAATAGGTTCTGCGCTATCAGGAGTTCTCTATGTATTAGATGAACCCTCAATTGGACTTCATCAACGTGATAATATGAAGTTAATTGACACGCTTAAGAATCTAAAAGAGCTTGGCAATACTGTTATTGTTGTAGAGCATGATGAAGATACAATTAGAGCGGCTGATTATGTAGTAGACCTAGGCCCGGGGGCAGGTGAACTTGGAGGCTATATTACAGCTGAAGGTACTCCAGAGCAAATTGAAAATAATCCTAATAGTATTACAGGTGCCTTTTTAGCAGGACGATTAAAGATTGATGTTCCTCCATTTAGACGAAAAGGTAATGGTAAGAGTATTACGGTAACAGGTTGTCATAAGAACAACTTAAAAGATATTGATGTAACGCTACCTCTTGGAAAACTTGTTGTTATTACAGGTGTCTCTGGTAGTGGTAAATCAACTTTACTTAATGAAATTCTAATTCCTGCGATCAAAGACTCCCTTGATAAAAAGAAGGGGGAGAAGGATGGGTATAAGAGTATAAGTGGGTGTGAAAATGTTGATAAGATAATCAACATAGACCAGACACCTATCGGACGAACTCCTAGAAGTAACCCAGCAACCTATGTTGGCTTATTTACACCAATAAGAGAGTTGTTTGCTTCTCTTCCTGAGTCAAAAGCTAGAGGCTTTAAATCTGGACGTTTCTCCTTCAATGTTCCAGGGGGTAGATGTGAAAACTGTCAAGGTGATGGTACTATCAAGATTGAGATGCACTTTTTGCCTGATGTTTTTGTTACCTGTGATGTTTGTCATGGCAAGCGCTTTAATAAAGAGACTCTTTCTGTTCAATATAAAGGTAAGAATATTGCCGATGTCCTTGATATGACTGTTCGTGAAGCTTCGACATTTTTTGCCGCTATTCCTTCAATTAAGAATAAACTAGATACGCTTATGAGCGTTGGTCTTGATTACGTTCGTCTAGGGCAAAGCGCTTTAACACTCTCTGGTGGTGAAGCTCAACGTGTTAAGTTATCACTTGAACTCTCTAAGAGATCAACTGGAAAGACCTTATATATTCTAGATGAACCTACAACAGGACTTCACTTTGCTGATGTAAAAAAACTACTTGAAGTTCTTAATGCACTTGTAGAGCAGGGGAATAGTGTTATACTTATTGAACATAATCTTGATGTAATAAAATGTGCTGACTATCTAATTGACTTAGGACCTGAAGGTGGTGATGGTGGTGGCACTATAGTTGCAACAGGGACACCTGAAGAGGTGGCTACTGTAAGTGAAAGCTATACAGGGCAATTTTTGAGGAGGTATCTTGCCAAAGAGTAAGCGTATATTCTTTTTAACTATTATTATGCTTCTCTTTGCAGTTGCAACTCTCTCCTCATCTCCTTCTCTTAAAGCACTTTCCATATTTAATGCTTCTCATGAGGAGCTACTTTCTATGGCCTCTTTAAGAGGGATTGATACTTCTCATTTGGGTGATGAGGAGATAAGAGCGCTTCTTTATGAAGAAGAGGGAGTTAAATATGAAGAGGAGGTAATAGAGAGTGAGGAGGGGGAGAGTTATAGTCTGGAAGTCCTCTCTGCTGATTCCCTTTCGGTTTTAGCCAACTCAAGTGTACGCCTCTCTGGTAATGTATCTGTTGCCTTTTCTCTTCAAGATGGCACCGATCGTAAGATCTTATCTGCTGATGAGATGATCGTAGATAGCCAAAATTCTCGACTTTCTGCATATGGTTCAGTTTCATATAAAGATGAAGATGAGAAAGCTGGCATTAGTAATATTACTGCTGATGCTGTTAGTTTCCTTTGGAATGAGGGCTCTCTCTTTGTCTCTGGTGGAACTACTAGTACAGAGAGAAGTAATAATGAAGATGAGAAAGTTACCTTCTATACCAGTGGAGAACTCTTAAATTATCGCTCTAAAGATAGCGGTCTTTTCTTTAATTCAGGATATATTACAAGTAATGTAGAGAGAGCATACTCCTCTATCTCAGCCTCTTCAATTGCGCTACTTGAAGGGGGCGATATGTTCCTCTCTAATGCCTTTCTTTCAATTGGCAGAGTCCCCATCCTCTATCTTCCATTCTTCTTCTTTCCTGGTTCTAGAATGGTAGGAAACCCCGCTTTTGGTTTTACTAGTAAAAGGGGAATGTTTTTATCAACAACCTTTGAACTATTTGGTTCCTATCCAATTTCAGATGATGGGGAGTCAAGTTCTTTTACTTCTATTTTAAAGAGTGATAATAGTAGTAGTTTAAAGAGTAATGGTCTTTACTATGAAGAGGGGGAGAGTGAAGGCTTACTCTCCTCTTGGGCAAATGCTAGTAAAAGCTACTTTGCAATTTTGGCAGATATTTATGAAGAAGCGGGTCTATCCCTTGGATATGACACTTCACTCATCCTTTTTGATAAAGCACTTAAAATTTCCTCCTCCTCCTCTTATATCCTCTCTCCAATTAATAGCGTCTTTAATAGCTATGGAAAGAGAGAGCGCTATTACTCTCTAAATAGCGTTAAGTTATCAGCAACATTTGGTTCTTTATCTTTAGATATGCCATTTTACTCAGATCCTGAGGTTTTAAGTATCTATGGTAATCGTCTAACAGGCTTTGCTATAGACTCCTTATTTGGAGCTGAACAGAAGTTCCCATCTAAATACTCTTCAACTATTACAAACTATAGAAGTACTCTTTCAGGTTCCCTATCTTTACCCTCTAAATATAAGACAAAGCTACTCGATTCTCTTTCCCTTTCATCCTTAAGAGCTTCGGCATATTATACTTGGGATAATAAGAAAAAGCGTTATGATATTAGTGATGTAATCTTCCCCTCATTTTCTGCAAATGCTTCAGGTACCATCTTTTCCTTCTCTACAAAAGGAAAGGTGAGTGAAAAGGAGAAAGAGGAAGAGAAGATATACTCATACACAGATTATTTCCTCCTCTCTGATCCACTACTTTATCCTATGTACATAGATACTGTAGCTAAATCATCATCTTCCTCCTCTGAGGGAAGTTCGATCTCGCTTATTTACTCTTTAAGTGAGGATTTTTCCCACTCCTTTGATGTCAACCAAACCACCTCAAAGCGAGAAGATGGAGAGCTATCAAGTCAAAGTAGTGCTCGTTTTACCCTATCTGCTAAAACAAAAAATTACTTTGACTTAAAGAGCGTTTTAACTCCATCTTACAGCTACAACTGGGATGAAGATGATAAGAATAGTAAGAATCATAACGTTATAGTTAACTCAGCAAATACTCTCGCTATCCCTATATTAGGGTTAACATATGAACTTTCACTAGAGTTATATCGTTATAGGTATAGTTATGATGATATTAGTGAAGGGGAGAAGATAAGTAGGGTACCTTCTTGGGAAAAGGATAGAATTAAAAGTCATAGTATTACTCTATCTAAGGCGATAGCAACTGCAAATGCCGGAACCTTTACCCCTTCAATTAAGTATAATCTTCCACCCCTAACATCCTCTCTTGAGCCTCGTCTCTCTTGGTCTTTATCCTCTTTTTCTGCTGCCTTAAGTTGGGCTTTTAAAGAGGATGAGAATAAAGTATATAGAAGTGATGATATCCGCTTCTCCTTTGGATATAGTTCAACATATTTTACTTACTCTCTCTCTTCACTTTATCAAAGTGAACTATTTGATAGATCTCGTTTATATTATCCTTTATCCTTTACAACTTCAGCTTCAATTAGAACTAAAGAAAAGGACTATTACTTAACTACAGCTTTGAAGTTTGATGGAAGTAAGGAGAGGAAAGAGATTACCTCCTTATCTATGCGTTTCTCTTCCCCTTACGCATACCTTTCATACAATACATATATGAATGATAGAGCTTTAAAGAGTGAATATATAGAAATTGGAACAGATATTAAGGATATTCCTCTTTACACTTGGAAGAACAGGATAATCTTCTCTCCTGTACTTAGTGGAAAGTTCCATTATGATTTTGAAGAGTCATATTCAACCTACATGACTCTAAGTGTTGGTTTTTCCTTTAAGATTCAAGAGTTCTTAGATTTTAAGCTCTCTTTAAAAACTGGTAATAATAGTTTTTATAGATACTATGAAAATAACTCCTTTAACTTTGGCCTTATGTGGGATGACTTGATGCGCTCTTTTGATTTCTTTGGAAGTGGAAGAAGAAGTACCTCTTTTAATATGGAATCCATCTCAGCTGAACTTGTTCACTATATGGGCGATTGGGACTTGCATTGCAAATACTCAGCTGAGGTTGTATCATCATCTTCATCTTACTCATGGGTTCCAGAAGTAGCAGTGTACTTGAGGTGGAAGACTCTGCCAGATCTGAAAGTTGACCAAAACTGGGAGCATAGAGGTGACACTTGGGTGTCAGGAGGAAGTAATTTTGACTGATAAGAGTGAAACAATGCACTTTTCTTCAAATAGAGAGATGGAGTTAGTGCTTGGAATAAATGATAGAAATCTTCCCTATTTAGAGTTGCTTTTGAATGTTAATTTAGCATTGCGTGGCAACCAAATAAGTGCATTAGATCCATCGCCTCTATTTATCCCTTATATGACTCATCTAATTAATATTTCCAAAAATAGAAGTGAAGCTTTTACAGAGAGCGAACTCTTTATGGAATTTCAAGCCTTAGAAGGGGGCGCTACAAATAAGGAAGATGATCCTATTATTAGTGCAGGAAATAGATCTGTTCATGGAAAAAGCAAGAACCAGAAGAGGTACATCTCATCCCTTTTTGAAAACCAAATTATCTTTGGAATTGGACCTGCGGGTACTGGTAAGACCTTCTTAGCTATTGCATATGCTCTCTCAGAACTTCTATCTGGACATAAGCAGAAGATCGTACTAACTCGTCCTGTTGTTGAAGCCGGTGAGTCTTTAGGCTTCCTTCCTGGCGATCTATCCCAAAAACTAAATCCATACTTAAAACCTCTTTATGATGCTATGGAGTATTTTATATCTCCAGGACAGATAAAAAAGCTTGAAGAGAATGGCCAAATTGAGATCTCTCCACTTGCATATATGCGTGGACGATCTGTTAATAGAGCAATTATCATTCTAGATGAAGCTCAAAATACTACAAGAAGCCAAATGAAGATGTTTTTAACAAGACTTGGGGAAGATAGCCAAGCTATAGTAACAGGGGACCCTGGACAGTGTGACTTACCATATGGTAAAGAGAGTGGCTTAACTCATGCGCTTGGCATATTGCATGACATTCCAGAGCTTGATGTGGTAGAGTTTAATGGAAGAGATATCATACGTTCTCGTATGGTTAGACGTATCATAGCCTGCTATGAGGGAGGAATACTTGACAATTAATAAAAGTACATTCTCATCTGTCTTTAGCAGTGACTTTACTCGTAGTGAACGTATTGCCGCAATTATTCTTTTGATAATTGTAGTAACACTTTCACTGCTTTTACCAATTTTTATTGCAAATGATTCCCTTTATCGTGTCGATGTCTCTAAAGAGTACAAGGTGGGTGAACTTGCAGATGAAGATGTTATTGCTAATGAGGATTACTCTTTTATAGATGAGGTTGAGACTGCTAATAATAAAGAGAAAGCGATAGAGGCAATTCCTCCTCGTTTTACTTACTCCCTTTCTCAGTCAACTCTGATGGAGAAGAATGCTTCTGATATAGTTTCAGCGTTTCAAAGTGGCAAAGATGCTGTTCTTGCCATATCCCCCTCATTTATAGACATATATAAGATGTATGAGGAGTTATCTATCCAAGATAGAAATCGTGCTCTTTTATTAATTGAAGATGCTGTTAGATACTTTATAGTTCGGGGTGTTTTCTCTCTTGATGATATCTATGAGGTAAAAAAAGAGGGGTATAATAAGATTACAACAGAGATGCCTAATACGGCACTAACCACTCTTTCAGTTAAAGAGGGTTCTATCGACTCCCTTATTACTGATGAAACTCTTTATCCCTTCTTCTTAGCATGGCTTCAAGATTATTCCATCTCATTTTCCTCTCAGATGATCTACTTTATCTATGAGGTTGTAGATTATGTTATTACAAGTAATATGGTCTATGATGAGATGATGACTGAAGAGCTACGTAGAGCGGCAGGAGAGTCTGTTGCACCTGTAACGATCTCAGTAGAGAAGGGTGATTACATCATTCGTCATGATACGATAGTTACTGCTTCTGACCTAAGACTAATTGAAAAGATCAATAGTTCAACCTATCTAATTTCCCCTTGGCAACTACTTGGTAGAGTTATCTTCTTACTCATCCTTTGCTTAACCTCAGTTTTAGCTTTCTTCTATCTTATGGAAAGAAAGTATCGAGTCTCTACCTATGTTCTTATGTACCTCTCAAGTACGATAATTGTAATTTTAACTACAGCTGTCTTGCTTGTTAACGCGGGGTATCTATCTCCCTATGCAGATCAAATACTTCCAATCTTCTTTGTACCTCTATTTATTACAGAGTTAACAAGTAGAAAGCGTTATGGCTTTATTGCAGGGGTTTATATTGCGGCTGTGATGATGTTCTTACCATCATCTAGCTTCTTAACCTTCTTCTACTACGTCTTTATGATCGAAATTACACTTCTGTTTGTTCGCTTTGGTGTAAACAGAATTGATATGATCTATCAAGCCTTCTACTCAGCTATTGCAGCGGCGGTCATTACGCTCTTCTTCCATTTAATTCAAGGACGAGCATTTAATCTACTTCCTACAGAGGTTATCTTAATAGTTTTAAATGTGGCTATAACTTACATGTTAATGTCCATTGTACTTCCTCTTATTGAGCACTTCTTTAATATACCTACTGTATTTCGTTTGCATGAACTTTGTTCAACTGATACGGCAATCCTTTCAAAGTTAAGAAGCCAAGCTCCGGGAACATATAACCATGTTAACAACGTCTCTGATATGGCTTATCTAGCAGCAAAGGAGATCGGAGCTAATGCAGAACTTGCCAGAGTAGGTGGTCTTTATCATGATATTGGTAAAGCTGAACACCCTGAATACTTTATTGAAAACCAAGGTGGTGGACATAATATTCATGATGATATGAAAGTAACTCTTTCTGCTGCTGTTATTAAGTCCCATGTAAAACTTGGAGTTGAAAAGGGTAGAGAGATTGGACTTCCTCAAGAGGTTATTGATATTATTGACCAGCATCATGGAACTGATGTTATTCAATACTTCTATAATGAAGCGCTTAAAGAGGCTCAAAATAGTAAGGTTCCATATCAAGTAAATGAAGAGGACTTTAAGTATAATGGTGATATCCCTCAAACAAGAGAGGCGGCTATCGTTATGCTTGCAGACTGTTTTGAAGCAGCTTCGCGAACTCTTAAAAAACCAACTAATCAACGTTATGAGAAGTTAATTACCTCTATTATTGTCTCTAAGATTAACCATGGACAATTAAATGATAGCCATTTAACAATGACTGATCTTGAGACTATTAAGACTGTCTTTATTCATGAAGCATTAGGTAGAGACCATCAGAGGATTGAATATACTGACCAAGTAAAGGAGAAGAGTCATGGTTGATTTTATTTATGATAAAGAAGCTTATAAAGAAGAAGTAGACCAAGCTTATATTGAAGCCTTACTAAATGAATTTGAGAAGGAACTTGGTTGCTCAAACTGCAGTTACTCCCTCTCTTTTGCTTCCGAAGATAACATTAGAAGTTTAAATAGTGTTTATAGAAATATGGATGAAGTGACTGATATCTTAACCTTCCGTTTAGATGATGATGACTCTTTCCCTATGGTTGAAGGGGAAGAAAGGGAGCTTGGTGACATCTTCATCTGCCTTACTAGAATGAAGGAAAATGCAAGTAAATTTAATGTCTCTCCAGATGAAGAACTTGCTCGTCTTTGTCTACATGGTCTTATGCATCTTTTAGGCTATGACCACACAACAAATGACTTTAATAGTGAAGAAATGCTTATAAAACAGGAAGAGATTTTAAAAAAGGTCTATCCAAAGGTTAAGAAAGCATAAAAATTAGGCCTTAGAGTCTTTGTTTATTGACCATGGTAAGTTAAGTCAGTATATTATTATCGAATTCGAAATTAATAAAAAAAATACCTGAATATAAGGAGATTTATTCATGAAAATTGGTATTAATGGTTTTGGCAGAATTGGACGTTTCGTCTTCCGCGCCGCTATGTCTCGTAAGGATGTGGAAATCGTTGGCATCAACGACCTTTGCCCAGTTGATTACTTAGCTTACATGCTCAAGTACGACACAATGCATGGTCACTTTGATGGAACTATCGAGGCTGATGTTGAGAACTCTCAGCTTATCGTTAACGGTCACAAGATCCGCGTAACAGCTTGCAAGGATCCTAATGAACTTGCTTGGGATAAGGTTGGTGCAGAATATGTTGTTGAGTCCACTGGTCTCTTCCTTACAAAGGAGAAAGCTCAGGCTCATATCAATGCTGGCGCCAAGTACGTTGTCATGTCTGCTCCTTCAAAGGACGACACACCAATGTTCGTTTGTGGTGTTAACGAGAACACATATGTAAAGGGAACACAGTTTGTTTCTAATGCATCTTGTACAACTAACTGTTTAGCTCCAGTTGCTAAGGTTCTTAACGATAAGTTCGGTATCGTAGATGGCCTTATGACAACTGTTCACTCAACAACAGCTACTCAGAAGACTGTTGATGGACCTTCAATGAAGGACTGGAGAGGTGGTAGAGCTGCTAGTGGTAACATCATCCCATCTTCAACTGGTGCTGCTAAGGCTGTAGGTAAGGTTATTCCTTCCCTCAATGGCAAGCTCACAGGTATGTCAATGAGAGTTCCTACTCTTGATGTTTCTGTTGTAGACCTCACAGTTAACCTTGCAAAGCCTGCTAAGTACGAAGAGATTTGTAAGGCAATGAAGGAAGCTAGCGAAGGCGAACTTAAGGGTATCCTTGGTTACACAGAAGATGCAGTTGTTTCTTCAGACTTCCTTGGAGACACAAGAACATCTATCTTCGATGCAAAAGCTGGTATCGCTTTAACAGATACATTCGTTAAGGTTGTATCTTGGTATGACAATGAGATCGGTTACTCCAACAAGGTTCTTGATCTTATTGCACACATGAAGAAGGTTAACGGTTAATTCCTTTAATCTTTAATTCTCCGGCTTATCCCGGAAACTTCGGGCCTGCCGATTTTGGCAGGCTTTTTTCTCATAAGGAGGAAAATATTATGCAGCTTAATACAATTAGAGAAGCTGATCTCAAGGGTAAGAGAGTTCTTATTCGTGTTGATTTTAACGTTCCTGTAAAGAATGGTGTTGTAACAGATAACACAAGAATTCGTGCAGCTCTTCCTACAATTAAGTATATTCTTGACAATGGTGCATCCCTTGTCGTTATGAGCCACTTTGGTCGTCCAAAGGGACAGAAGAACCCTGATTTCTCAATGGCTCCTATCGCAAAAGAGTTTGAAAAGCTTTTAGGTCGTCCTGTAAAACTTGCTCCAGATGTAATTGGACCAGAGGTTGAAAAGGAAGTAAAAGCATTAAAGAGTGGTGAAGTTCTTCTTCTTGAGAATGTTCGTTTCTACAAGGAAGAGGAGGCTAACGACCCTGCATTTGCAAAGACTCTTGCTTCATATGGTGACCTTTATTGTAACGATGCCTTTGGTACAGCTCACAGAGCTCATGCATCTACAGAGGGTGTTTCTCACTATCTTCCCTCATATGCTGGCTTCCTTATTGAAAAAGAGGTCAAGTTCATGGCTCCTCTTCTTGAGAACCCTGAAAAGCCATTTGTTGCAGTTATCGGTGGATCAAAAGTTTCAAGTAAGATTACTGTTCTTGAATCCCTTATCAAGACTTGTGACACTATCGTAATTGGTGGTGGTATGGCTTATACCTTCTTAAAGGTACAGGGACATAGCATTGGTAAATCACTCTTTGAAGAGGATTATACTGAGACAGCTAAAGAGTTCCTCTCTAAGGCAAAAGAGAAGGGTGTTAAGGTAATTCTTCCTGTTGATCATGTATGTGCTACAGAGTTCAGTGAGACAGCTACACCAGTTGCTGTTGATTCAGTTGATATCCCAGATAATTTAATGGGTATGGATATTGGTCCTAAGACAGTTGCTTTGATTGTTGCTGAGATCAAGAAGGCAAAGAGTGTAGTATGGAATGGCCCAATGGGTGTATTTGAATTTGCTGCCTTTGCTAAAGGTACAGAAGAGGTTGCTAAGGCTCTTGCTGATAGCAGTGCTACTTCAGTTGTTGGTGGTGGCGACTCTGTTGCTGCAATTAACAAATTTGGTCTTGCTGATAAGATCTCTCATGTCTCAACTGGTGGTGGTGCTTCCCTCGAATTCCTCGAAGGTAAGACTCTTCCTGGTATTAAGGCTCTTGAGAAATAAGTTTAATAGGGGAGTGTTTCTACCTCCCCTTATATTTTAAAAAGGATAAATAAAATGAGAAAACCATATATTGCAGGAAACTGGAAGATGAATATGACTCCATCTGCTGGTGCTGCTTTTGCTCGTGAATTAAAGGAAGCTGTAAAGGAAACAGGTGCAGATGTTCGTCTTATGATCGCACCCCCATTTGTTACCATTCCAGCTGTTGTTGAAGCTGTAAAAGGCTCATCTATTATTGTAGCTGCTCAGAATATGGCAGACCACACATCTGGTGCATATACAGGTGAAGTTGCTCCTGGAATGCTTAAGGACGCTGGTGTTTCTACTGTTATCTTAGGTCATAGTGAGAGAAGAAGTTACTATGGTGAAGATGATGCTTATATCAATAGAAAGGTACTTCTAGCTATCGAAGAGGAGATGGAAGTTGTTCTTTGTGTTGGTGAAACACTTGAAGAGAGAGAGGGTGGAAAACTTGAAGAGGTTCTTTCACGTCAGCTTTCTTTAGGTCTTAAAGATGTCAAAGCTGAAGATATGGCTCGCATCACAATTGCTTACGAACCTGTATGGGCTATCGGTACTGGTAAGACTGCAACTCCTGAAGATGCAGATGCTGCACACGCCTTTATTCGTGGCTTTGTTGCAAAATTATACTCATCTTCTATTGCAGAAAAGCTTATAATACAGTATGGTGGTTCTGTTAATGCTTCAAATGTGAAGGCGTTAATGGCAAAGGAAAATATCGATGGAGCTTTGGTTGGCGGTGCCTCCCTTTCTATTGAAAAGTTCCTTCCTATTGTAACTTTTGACAAGTAATATTGGAGTTATAGAAAAAATGGGTGTTTTAAGCATTATTCTGCTTGTGTTGTTCGTGATCGTTGCACTCCTCTTGATCTTCCTCGTAGCAGTTCAAGATGAGAAGTCCCAGGGACTTGGAGGCATCTTCGGAGGTTCATCTGATTCCACATTTGGAACTGGTACCTCTTCATTTATCAATAAGGTCACTACTACGCTGGCCATAGCCTTCTTAGTATTGGCTCTTCTTGTTGCCTTTGTTAATAAGTCAACTACAAAAGACACCCTTCTTGAGCAGGCTGGTTCCTCTTCAAGTAGCACCACTACAACCTCTAACTGGTATAGTGATACAGCTGCAACTGATGAAGCATCTGCTACTGTAACAGAGTAATAACTTCTGTTACCAACTTATAATACCGGTACGGGAGTATAGCTTCCGGCCGGTTTTTTCGCTAAAAGGAGAGAAAAATGCAAGTTTGCATAGTATACGCAGGAAAGAATAGAGAAGATAAAGCTATTAGTGATATTGCGTCTTCTCTTCAAAAGGGTATTGAATCTCAAGGTCATAGTTGTGACCTCTTTAATATGTATATTGATAATGATAGAAAGTTATCTTTCTATGATTATGTAATTGTAGGAACAACAGCAAAAACTCTGTTTGGTGGTAACCTGCCAGATGTAGTTTCTGTGTTTTTAAAGCGCGCAGGTCAACTTTCCGGTAAGCGATGCTTTGCTTTTGTTACATCAGGTGGTATAAGAAGTCAAAAGACTCTTTCACTTCTAATGAAAGCGATGGAAAGTGAAGGTATGTATCTTAAGTACTCTGATCTTATTAAGAACAGCGGTACTGCCCTTGCTTTAGGCAAGAGACTGAATGTAGAAAGGAACAATTAATAATGAAGAAGATTCTCTTTACAATGCTATTGCTTCTCACTGTATTTAGCAGTGTCTTTGCAACCTCTATTAACTCAACACCTGTTGCCACAGTCAGGCTCTATAAGAATAAGGTAATTACTCAAGCAGACCTAGATAATGCAATGAAAGCTTATCAGGGAACTGCAGCTACTGAAGCGGATGTACTTCAGCTTTTGATCAATGATGAAGTTTTCTTGCAGGGTGCAGAGCACGATGGTGTTACTGTTAACGATACTCAGCTCTCTTCTCTTTATGCGCAGCAAAAGAGTTCATATGAAGAGCAGACAGGTGTCACTCTTACAACTGAACAGTTTGATAAGATTGTAGAAGAGAATTATGGTTCTGTTGATGCATTCAAAACTCAGCTTAAGCAGAGTTATATTGTTAATACTTATCTAATGCAGCAAAAAGGAACTCAGCTTCAGAATGGTAACTACACACCTACCGATGATGAGGTAAGAAGTTACTATAGAAAGAACCAAACTGCATTTGTAATGTCTGAGACTGTAAAGTTCTCATCCATCTATATGGCAAAGACAGAAGATAGTGCTAAGAATGCAGAGAAGAAGGCAACACTTGAAAAGGTTGCTAATGATATTAAGAGTGGAGCTATTACATTTGAAGCCGCTGTAAATAAGTATACAGAGGATGAAGAGAGTAAAGCTCTCGGTGGTGAAACTGGTTGGCTCCAGAGCACAAACACTGAAGCTCGTCAGGTCTTTGGAGATGCATTTGTTGATACTGTCTTAGGCTTACCTGTAGGTGAAGTATCTTCCGTCCTTGAGAGCAATATTGGTTACCATATTGTAAAGAATACTGTTCATTATGATGCTAGACTTCTTGGCTTAAATGATCGTATCCAGCCAGACCAGAGTACAACTGTTTATCAGTATATTCAGTCAGGACTCTCTTATCAGAAGCAGCAAGTTGCAATGAGTAATGCTCTTAATGAGATCATTGCATCTCTTACAAGCCAAGCAAGAATTAACATTATAAAGAAGTAAATAAAAGAGATGAAAGAAGAAAGACATGAAGCTAGGGAACTTGCAGTAGAGACCCTTTATGCCCTTGATTTTAATAATAACTTAGATGAAAACATTGATCTCACGCTTCTTCCAGGAAGAAGTGAGAGTGAGATGGAATTACTTCCAGAAGAGACTAAGTTCTATGCACGCTTTTTAGTTAAAGGCGTGCTAGAGCATCTTGAGGAGATCGATTCATTAATTAGCAAATACTCCATCAATAGACCTATTGATAAGATTAATATGGTTGATAGAAATATCTTAAGAATTTCAGTCTTCTCATTTTTATATGCTAAAGAACTTCATCCCTCTATAGTAATTGATGAAGCTGTTAAGCTTTCACAGACACTATCAACCAATGTTACCTATAAGTTTATCAATGGAATTCTTGATAATATTGCAAAACAAGAGTTAAATGCCGAGAAGGTAAAAGAATGATCCAATTAAAGAATAAAGAACAAATTGATGGGATCAGAAAGAGCTGTAAAACTCTAGCTGAACTTTTATACTCACTTGATGATTTTATTAAACCTGGTGTAACAACTTACGATATAGATCGTTATTGCTACGATTATATTAAGGCGAAACATGGTATCCCCACTTGTTTAGGTTATTGTGGTTATCCTGCTTCAACTTGTGTATCGCCTAATGAAGTTGTCATTCATGGCATTCCTTCAAAAAAGAAGATCTTAGAAGATGGAGACTTAGTTTCTGTTGATCTTTGTATTACACTTGATGGTTATGTTAGTGACTCAACTCGTACATATGAGGTGGGTACTGTTTCTCCTGAGAAGCATAAACTCAATGTAGTTACTAAGGAGAGTCTTGATTTAGCTATAGAAGCTGCCTCTAAGAAGAATGCTAGAGTCCAAGATATTGGAGCTGCTGTTTTTAAACACTGTACAACTGAAAATGGTTATGGAACTGTTCGTGACTATACAGGACATGGAGTAGGGCTTTCAATTCATGAAGATCCTGAAGTTCCTAATTATGTTTCCCCTCTTATGCCAAATCCTCGTTTAAAGGTAGGTATGGTTATAGCTATTGAACCAATGATTAACATGGGTACTTGGCGTATAAAAACACTAAAAGATGGGTGGACAGTTGTTACTGCTGATGGAAAGTGTGCTTGCCACTGGGAACATACAGTTGCAATAACAGAAGGGGGACTTGAAGTCCTTACCGTTCTCTGATTATAGTTTGACCATGTCATCTAATATAGGGAGTTAAATATGTCTAAGGAATTTATTACCTGTGATATGATTAGGGACGCAGCTCTTAAGCTGGTCTATAAGATGTATAGCGAAGATGGATTTGTTCCAGATGTTATCTATGACTCCCTACGTGGTGGTGCATATATGGCAAATGTTATGAGTGAATTCTATAAGCTCATAGCACTTAAAGAGGGTAAGACTCCAGTATTCTATGCCGCTGTAGTTGCCAGAAGCTACTCTGAGGTTAAGTGCCATGCAGGGCATGTTGATATCGATGGATGGACTTGGTCTCCTAAGAAATTAGAAAAAGGTCAGAAGGTTTTAATTGTTGACGATATCTTTGATACTGGTATGACAGTTAATGCTCTTGTTAATACTGTTATGGAAGCTGGTATTCCTCGTGAAGATATAAAAGTAGCAGTTTATGACTATAAAGTGCCTCTTTATAAAACAGAAGAACCGCTTCCTATCCAACCTGATTACTACTGCAGAAAGCATATCTTAAAGAGTAAAGAAGATGAAAGGTGGATACATTACACCTGTCATGAATTTATTGGCCTTACCCATGATGAGATCGAAGAGGTCTTTGTAGATGATGAGGTTAAAGAGATCCTTCATAAAGTATTAGAAAATTAAAAAGAAAACCCACCGTTCATAGCCCGCCAATTGTTGATCTTTGATACTGTTTTCTATATCGACGACAAGCGGGATTTTCTTATCTAATCGCAGTGTTTTTGGTTTGGCATCATACACGATCTTGATACGTTCCTTAAGCGCTTCTTCCGTATAGGCTTCGTCGAGCGTCTTTGTCAGAATCTAAGTCATAGAAACACTTATCTCCTTCATTTATTGGCGAAATGATGGAGATGGTTTATAAATCAGTCAAATTGTCACGGAAGGCTCCCAGACTGAGCCAAAATACTTTGAACATTTTCGATCAAGGAAATTGAATATCGATATTCATCTCGTTGGAAATCGTACCGAAACAGGAAAACGGATTATATTACTCTGATCTGCATAGCGATTGATTATCAAATCCATAATCTGATTTTTGTCTAAGAAGATACGCTATATGGGTCGTAGCTGATGGTGATGTCAATTACAATAACCCTGAACAACAAAGAACGGTATAGTCGTTTGGCTATACCGTCCCTTGCTTTAATGTCCCCACCTGAATTGAGTTTTTACTTATAAAGTTAATTTTAAGAAATAGTTATTTCATGTTTCGTGTCGTCAACACTCATCGTATGAATACCAGAGTTAAATGTTACTATATAGTATTTAGAACTAGCACTATCTGAAACTATCCCAATAATAGTGTCATAGGAGAGTGAACTACTATTTACTTTATCATCATCTTTTGTAGTTGAAGTGGTGATATAACTAGTTCCCTTCATTAATACTATGGTACCTTCTGTAGCAATTGCTTTTGCCGCTGTTGTGGCAGGTGCACCAAAATAAGTACTTGAGAGAGTCTTTAACTTTGTATAGTTAATTTGATCATCTGATGAATAAATAACTGTCTTTGAATCTTTTACAAAGAAGAGGTATTTATGGTCTTCAGTTGCAGTAATAAATGTCCCTAGATCATTTGCAGAAGATACACCATCAAATACAGCTTTATTATAAGTTGTTCCATCTTTAGAGGTGTAGTAACTAGAAACTGTAATAGTATCGTTACTATCTATTGTTCCATATGTATATACACCATTATAAACTGATATGAAATTAGTATTCTCTGTAGATCCAGCCTTAGTAAAGGTTAGTTCTTTTTTAGTTTCATCAACAGTTACTGTATATGTACCATCAATCATATAGAAAAGATTATTATTCCCTTTTCTGATTTTACTTAAAATAGAGGTATCTGTAGCAGTTGCTGTAAATATAGTTTTATTAGTTATGCTATAAACAGTAAATGATGAGTTGTCATATGAAACTATGTAATCACCACTTAAAACTGCAACTTTAGAACTCTTAAATGCATTATCTGTTGATAAAGTAGTAGTTGCTTTACTTGTAATATCATAAGACTTAAGACCATCTATCTGAGTTACATAGTAGATTAGATTGTCCTTAAGCGCGATAACTTGATTTGTATTTTCATTAGAAACAGGTTCTGAATTTCTAATTGAATCAAAGACACCAGTATCATCACAAGAGGTAAAGAGACAAAGTAAAAGAATAGTTAAAATTAAGAATAAGGTATTTTTTTTCATCTCTTTCTCCTACTGTCTATATGTGACTGCAAGTGTTAAAGGAATAAATGTAGCAAGGTAATTCTTGCTAGATTCAGTTTGCTTTGCAAATAGTTCAGGAACTAACCAAGCTCCAGATTTAAATCCAAGACCCCAGTTATCTGTAAAGTAGTAATCTAGGCCAACTTCAAAGGAGGCAAAGAGTGCCATATGAGAACCACCTTGAGTTCCAGACTTTGAGAGATAGGCAGCACCAACTCCAATTGATAGTGGAATATCTACTGTACCTTGGACAGGGAAGAAGGAGGCTTTTGCTTGCATAGGAACCATTGTAAAGATTGAATCATCAACTACAAAGTTGAATGCGTAACCTAATTCACCACCAAGTGCTACGTAATCATTCATGAACATCTGGTATGTGATAGCACCATAACCACCCAAAGATAGCTTTGTTCCACTTAGATTAAGTCCAACAGAGCTCTCTCCTGTTGATAGCTGAGTAAGTGAGAGAGGAAGCTCTGCACCTGCCGTAATGGTAAACCTTTGGCTACCATTGTCATAATAAGTTGCACTAAATGCCGGAATAAGAATTAGGCTAATGAGTGCAAGGGATAGTAAGATCCTTTTAACTAACATAGTCAAAAATATAGATGATTTACCTCTATTTTGCTATCTTATGTTGTAAAAATCGTCAATATTACACATAATTTCCACATATGGCTATTAAAATAAGTGGAAAAGAAGTTTCAGCCTCTATTAGAGAGAGACTTAAAGAAGAGTGTAGTTCTTTAAAAGAAAAGTATAATGTAGTGCCTTGTCTTGCAGTAATTCTGGTAGGAGATAATAGTGCATCACAAACCTATGTAAAAAATAAAAAGTTAGCTTGTGAAGAGTTAGGTTATAACCATAAAGATTTTACTTTAGATAAGAGCGTAAGTGAAGAAGAACTCTTAGCGCTTATAAATGAACTAAATAGAGATGATGAAGTTCATGGTATTTTAGTTCAGCTTCCACTTCCTTCTCATATAAATGAAGAGAGAGTAATTAAAGCAATTGAACCAAATAAAGATGTAGATGGATTTCATCCTGTAAATGCCGGCCTTCTAATGCAAGGTGATCCTATCTTTGTTCCCTGTACCCCTAAAGGAATCTTAGCACTCCTTGATTACTACTCAATTGATACAGATGGAAAGAGGGTTTGTGTAATAGGAAGAAGTAATATAGTTGGAAAGCCTATTGCAATGCTTTTAATGCAAAAGGGTAGAGATGCAACTGTAACGGTTTGCAATACTCATACTAAAGATCTAAAAGCAATTACACTAAGCTCTGATATCATCATTGTGGCCTCTGGGTGTGTTAATACTTTAACTAGCGATATGATCAGAGAAAATGTTGTTATTATTGATGTTGGCATTAATAGAATAGAGGATAAGAGTAGAGAGCGAGGGTGGCGTTTAGTTGGAGATGTTGACTATACAAAGTGTAAAGAAAAAGCATATGCTATCACACCAGTTCCAGGTGGAGTTGGTCCTATGACTATTACAATGCTCATGGAAAATACTCTTTACGCCGCTAAGCGTAAGTGTTCAGGATTAGTTAAAGAATGAAATACCTAATTGAATCATATGGATGCCAGCTTAATATGGCAGAGTCTAATGCTCTTGAGATCTTGCTTAAAGGCGCAGGAATCGAGAAGACTGAGGATGCTAGTGAAGCTGATGCAGTAATTTTAAATACATGTTCTGTTAGAAAGACTGCTGAGAATAGAATCTGGGGACGTCTCTCCTTCTTTGGTCATATCAAAAAAGAACATGATTTAAAGATTGTTGTAACTGGATGTATGGCTGAGCGCTTAAAAGAGGAGCTAAAAGATGACGCTCCCTATGTAGATGCAGTTGTTGGAACAAATGAGAAGATGAATATCGTCTCATACCTTCTTGGTAATGGACTTGATGGTGAAGAGAAGTACCTCTTCCAAAGTTCATACTATGGAGAAGGTGAGTTCTCTTCATATGTTCCTATAATGAATGGGTGTAATAACTTTTGTACCTACTGTATAGTTCCTTATGTAAGAGGAAGAGAGATCTCAAGACCTATTGAAGATATTATTAAAGAGGTCGAAGAACTTGATAAAAAGGGTGTTAGAGAGATTACTCTCTTAGGACAGAATGTTAACTCATATAACTATAATGGCATTACATTTCCCGTCTTACTGAAAGAGGTATGTCGTCACCTAGATAATATTATCTTTGTACGTTTTGAGTCTCCTCATCCTAAAGATTTTTCAGATGAATTAATTTCTGTTATTAGAGATGAAGAGCGGGTTGCAAAGCATATTCATCTTCCAATGCAATCGGGAAATAGCCGCATATTAAAGCTTATGAATAGAAAGAACACTCGTGAAAGCTTTATGACTCTTGTTAACAAGATGAGAGATAATATCCCAGCTTTAACCTTCGCAACTGATGTTATGGTGGGCTTCCCGTCTGAGAGTGAAGAAGAGTATGAAGATACCCTTTCTATGATGGATTTTCTCTCCCCAATTGAAGCCTTTATGTACTATTACAATGTAAGAGAAGGTACACCGGCAGCTAAGATGAGTGAACAACTTGATGACGATGATAAGATCAAGAGGCTAGAGCGTCTAATCGCAGAACAGCTAAAGCGTTGTGCTCTTGTAAAAGAGAGCAGAAAGAATAACAGTTGCTCTGTAATAGTAACTGGTGTAACTAGGGATGATAAAGATCGTCTTCTTGGTAGAAATGAGCACAATGAGATGATCTCATTTAAACCTAATAAAACACATAAAAAAGGGGATATTGCCTTTGTTAAGTGTTATGAACTAAAGGGGAACACCTATTTAGCTGATGAGGTTTAAGATGGCAAGTGGTGAATATAGAGAAGATGAGAAAATCTTTAATGAGAAGTTTAAATACCTTGAATCTCTAATAAAAGAGAGTCCTAAGATAGCCATCTTTACAGGTGCAGGTGTTTCTACTCTTTCAGGTATCCCTGATTTCAGAGGTGCACATGGTGTTTATAACTCTCCTTGGAAGGGGTTGTCAGTTGAAGAGATCTTATCTATCGATTACTTTTACTCCCATCCCGAGATCTTCTATAAGTGGGCTGAAGAGGTTTGGTACCACTTAGAAGAGTATAAGCCAAATATAGTTCATAATGTACTTGCTCGTATGGAAGAACATGATTTACTTTCTACTGGTATTTTTACACAGAACATTGACTTTCTACATCAAAGGGCAGGAAGCAAGCGTGTTTATGAACTACATGGCTCTGCCAAGCACTCCTACTGCACCAATTGTCATGCGCATTATAGCTATGAAGAGGTTGCTCCAATTGTTAGAAGTGGACATGTGCCATATTGTAAAACCTGCTCTGGTTTAATTAAGCCTGATATTGTCTTCTATGGAGAAGCTTTAGATTCATCTATTTTAAAGCGAGCTGAGATCGCCTTCTCTCAAGCAGACCTCACATTAGTTTTAGGATCCTCTCTTACTGTTTATCCAGCAGCATCTTTTCCAAAACTTACTGCTTATTATGGTGGTAAAGTTGTAATTGTTAATGCGGATGCAACAGCGCAAGATGAGAGTGCAGAGCTTACTTTTAGAGATCTTGAACAGGTATTTTCTGCTCTATCTAAACTTCTTGATGATGGAACGCTATAACTTATTTGTATGCAAAAACAAAAAGTTTATACATTTTAGTTGACTTCACACATTCTAGGTTTTAGCATAACAGCTGTACTTTCTATTAAAAGGGGAAAAGGGTTACATGAATCAAGTTAGGGATATTTCGCTCCAGATCTTCAATACACTGAAAGAGAAGATACTAACTCTTGAATATGAACCAGGGATGCCAATTAATGAAGGGGAGATATGTGAGATGTTTTCAGCCTCACGTACTCCTGTACGTACAGCAATGCAACGTCTTGCTGATTTAGGTTTGATCGATCTTTTACCATATCAACAAAATCGAGTTTCATTAATTGATTTAGAGTATGTTCGAAATTTAATCTATGCGAGAACTGCCCTTGAAGATAGATTGCTTCATGACTTTATTGCCCTTGATAACCCTCTTCTTGTTGAAGATGTAGACCATCTAATTAGAAAGCAAGAGATTATAATTAGTCAAAATGATTTTCGTCCTGAAGAGTTTTATAACTTAGATGCAGGTATGCACTCTATCTGGTTTAAAGCTTTAGGGAAAATGGGCATTTGGGAGTTTTTTCAAAGTTCCATCCACTATACAAGAATGCGTATACTCGATATAACAACAATGAAGGATTACCAGAAGATCATAGATGACCATAAGGTAATTCTTAACTATATTAGAACAAAGGACGATAGTGGACTTTGTGAACATATGGACTCTCATCTACATGATCGTCTAAAACGGTTAGAAGAGAGTATGGATAAGAAAATTTCAGGCTATTTTGCCTGAAAGAAGGAGATGCAAATTATGGATATCCGTTATTCAACAGGAAAGAAGCCCTTCCAGAGAATGAATACTGAAGAGCTTAGAGAAGAATTTCTAATTCAGAATATCTTTAGAGAAGATGATGTTACTGCTGTCTACTCTCATGTAGATAGAATTGTAACTATGGGCTGTATGCCTGTTAAAGAGGTTGTCTCTCTTGATAAAGGTATCGATTGCTGGAAGAACTTTGGAGTTAAGTTTCTTCTCGAGAGAAGAGAGCTTGGTACCATCAATATTGGTGGTGATGGCTATGTTTGCTGTGATGGTGAAGAGTTTGAAGTAAAGCACTATGATGCACTCTATGTTTCTATGGGAACAAAAGAGGTTCATTTTAGATCAAAAGATGCATCTAATCCTGCAAAGTTTTATATTTTAACAACTCCAGCACATCGCCCATATCCTACAAAACTTATCACATATGATATGGCAATTCATAAGCATCTTGGTAAGCTTGAAGATTCAAATGAGAGAACAATTAACCAGTATATCCATCCAGATGTTCTTGATACATGTCAGCTTTCAATGGGGCTAACTCACCTTGAGAGTGGTTCTGTTTGGAATACAATGCCAGCTCATACTCATGAGAGAAGAATGGAAGTTTACTTCTACTTTGATATTCCAGAAAACCAAGCTGTTTTCCACTTCATGGGTGAACCTCAGCAGACAAGACACATCGTAATGCACAATGATGAAGCTGTTATTAACCCAAGTTGGTCCATCCACTCAGGTTGTGGTACAACTAACTATACCTTTATTTGGGGTATGTGTGGTGAAAACCGTGCATATGATGACCAGGATTGGATAAAGACAGAAGACCTTAGATAGTTTTTTAACTATGAATAGGGAAAATAAAGATTATTTTATTCGTGGCTTTAGAAATGGCCTGCCAATTGGTGCAGGCTATTTTGCTGTATCTTTTACCCTTGGAATAGTTATGAGAAATGCAGGACTTACTCCAATTGAAGGTATGGTAATGAGCCTACTTAATAATACTTCAGCTGGGCAGGTTGCCGGTACTGAGATAATTGCTGAGAATGGTTCTTATTTTGAAATTGCACTCTCTCAGCTTATCATCAATTTGCGTTATCTATTGATGAGCGCAGCTTTAGCTCCAGCTGTTACATCTAAGATGAGAACACTTCCTCGTCTATGTGTTTCTTTCGATATTACAGATGAGGTCTTTGCTCTTTTGATAATGCAAAAGAGACCGCTTTCTGAGTTTTTTGCTTTTGGAGTTGCCTTAGCCTCTATACCATTTTGGGCAACAGGTACATTTCTAGGAATCTTATTTGGTAATATTTTACCTCCAGATGTGACAAGTGCTCTCTCTGTTGCTCTCTACGCAATGTTTATTGCTGTAATAATTCCACCGGCTAAAAAGAATCTTAAACTTTTAGTTCTTATAGTTATCAGCATGCTCATTAGTTATCTTTTTACTCTGATCCCTTATCTAAATGTGATTAGCCAAGGCATGAAGATAATTGTGCTTACTGTTTTGATATCAACAGTTGCTGCTTTAGTTATGCCACTAAAAGAGGAGGGTAGAAATGCAACATAATGTATATGTTTATATAATCATTATGGCTTTAGTTACTTATCTAATTAGAATTCTACCTCTTACTTTAATGAAGAAGCCTATCAATAATAGATTTCTTCAATCCTTTTTATATTATGTTCCCTATGTAACTCTCTCTGTAATGACATTTCCAGCTATCTTAACAGCAACTGGTAATACATTGCTTGGTGCCGTTGCTATGATAGTAGCAGTAATTTCAGCTTATGCAGGCGCTTCTCTTCCACTAACTGCACTAGTTAGCTGTCTCATAGTTTATATAACTTCATTTTTTGTTTAAAAAGCACCCATGATCTCCTAGTCATGAGTGCTTAATATTAATAATGCTAAATTCAAACTTTACTTAAATTAATGTAGATAAGCGCTTTGAATACATCTCTCTTTCACTTTGAGGGATATCAAGTGTATCCATAGC
>X235_Pygmy_Slow_Loris__coassemble_28_pt1 | contig 26461 bp, 25 predicted proteins | sample X235_Pygmy_Slow_Loris__metabat2_low_PE_001 | metagenome-assembled genome bin X235_Pygmy_Slow_Loris
AACTAGGCCTCCTTGTGCTAATTGATTCTTTCTTAGAAAGAGATCGCAGATGCTACACAAACATATCCTGTTTTAACATCAGTAAAGTCATCTACGCCAACTTCTGTATAGAACTCAACTCCACCAATTGTGGTATCAGCATATGCACTTGCACCAACTGTTGCACTTGTTGAAAGATTCTTAATTGAAGTACCTACGCCAAGAGTAAGAGGAGCTTTTTCTGATGCAATGTCATAAGAACCACCGAAGTAAAGTGTATGACCGGCGTAAGTATCACTATCTGTATATGCATCCTTTGCTTTATATGTATATTCAGCATAGAGACCAAATGCATCATAACCACCAGTAACAGCACCCTTAGCTACAAGAGTATCTGTAAAGTGAGCAAGATTTGCTTCCATATAGCCTGAAACATCTAATGAGAAGTCAAGGTTAGCAAGTGATGCAATGTCTACAAGAGCAGCTGTCTGGAAGTCTGAAAGATAACCAAGGTTTTCACCAGCTTTAGTCTGCAGCATATCTTGGTTCTGAGAGATACCATATGCAACTTGTAAATTTACACCATCAACTGGAGTTGCAAGAACTTCAACAAGGCCAGCTTTACCAGAGATACTCTCGGTTCCAATAATATTTGCATAGGCATTAACAGTTACTAAGTTATTGTAAGCGATTGATAGTCCAATAGGCATATCTGCTCTATCTGCATTTAATGAGATCTCATCATCACCAGAACCTGGACGAGTATAAGCAAATGTATCTTTAGCAGATGGGCTCTGGTTACCAACATATGCGTTAAGAGTAACAGGAAGCTCTGTCTCGAATACATTGTTAATAAGCTCACTAAGCTTTAAAGTACCAGTTGCCTCAATACCAGCGCGAACAGTACTTGCACGAAGATCTACATCAACATAATCGGTTGAAGTCTTTAAATAGAGGTAACCGCTGTTTGTGTTACCAGAGTCGCCAAGTGCGTTATAAGCTTGACTTGTTCCATCAAAATTAAACAAATAGCCATAACCAAAGTTTCCACTAATAACAGGACTTGCTGCAAATACAGTTGCTGTTAGTAGAGAAAGCACGATAAGAACAGATAAGATTTTTTTCATTTCCATCTCCATTTTTAACTAGATTTGTAAATGATTGTCCCCCCTGTTGGTGTTAGCATGATGTAGATGATTGGCAAGATATAAGAAGTTAGCAGTATAAATGTGCAGAATATGTTTTTATTCACAAGATTTCTTCCTTCTATGAAGAAATGTGTATGCTTTATATTTACATCTTCATATTTCCTCTCTGTTGAACTAATTGAGGTAAATATATAATCTAAGAGTCATGAAATTTCTAATTGTTTCCGATATACATGGCGATATCTCTTCAGCAGAGAGGATCAAAGAGCTATTTAATAGTTTAAAACCAGATAAGATTTTACTTCTAGGAGATGTTCTTTATCATGGTCCTAGAAATGATTTACCTAAGCACTATGCACCTAAAGAAGTTATAGCAGTTACGAATAGCTTAAAAGATAACATAGTAGCGGTAAGAGGTAATTGTGAAGCTGAAGTTGACCAGATGGTACTATCATTTCCATGCATGAGTACAACCGCAGTGGTATTTGCTGATGGCTATGAGTTTACCCTATCTCACGGACATATTTATAGTGAAAGTAACCTTCCTCCTGGAGATGGCATCTTCCTCTATGGTCATACACATATACCTGTAGCTCATAAAGTAGAGGGAAGAATCTGTTTTAATCCAGGTTCTGTTACGCTTCCTAAAGGTGGCTTTGAAAGAAGTTATGGCCTTTATGAGAATAAAACACTCAAGGTCTTATCTCTCTTTGATAATAAAGAGATGATGTCTATCGCTCTTTAAAGTCAAATGTTGCAACTACGCTATTATTAACCTCTTCTAATGTTATTCTACCTTTTAGAAGTGTCATTATAGCTCCTGCGATAGGAAGTCCCATTCCACTACCTCCTTCATGGCGAGAAAGGTCACCCCGCGCCCATGGTTCAAAGAAATCTGGGTGCGAAGAAGGTAAAGAGGAAGCACTTATTACTTTAATCTTATCCTTCTCTATTTTTATAACTACCTTATCACTTGAATACTTAATGGCATTATCTAAAACCTCATAAAGAGCCCTTTTAAGTAAGCTATGATCAGTGGAGATGATTACATCATCACCTTCAACTATAAAGCGCTCTGGAAAGGCATACATCGAAACAACTTCACATAAAAGAGCTTTTAAAGAGACCTCTGATCTACTAACACTCATATCTGGAGAGATAAGCTTTGAGTAGTAAGTTACAGAAGCAATACGTAGAGATAAGCTGTCGATCTCCTTTTTAATGCTATCAAGAAGGTTATTATCTAAAGGAAATATTCCATCTGATGCACCATCAGTTAGCATCTTAAGGGAAGTAATTGGAGTATTCAGATCATGAGAAATCGATCTAAGCCACTCCTTTCTAGCCTCTTGGTTTCTCTTTAAGGTTGCAGATAGATTCATAATTGAATCTGATATCTCATCATATTCAATTGTCCCCCGCTTCTTTAATGCAATGTCATAGTCACTTTTGGCAAGGGAAGATAGTGCACTCTTAAGCTCCTCAATTGCTTTACTGTTCTTCTTACTTACATAATAAGAAGCAATAACTGCAATAATTAAAGAGATTGGAATTAGTAAAATAATTACAAAGATTAAACCACCAGCTAAGAATTTAGCAGGAGGATAACTTGAGATACCAAAAACAATGATGTCAAAAGAGCCACGGTATACATCATCAGAATAGATGCTTACAGATGCTGCTACATCAGCTCTTTTTATATTTGGAGGAAGATATAAGTCAGTTTTTCTTACTCCTGTATCTTGAGCTGAGAAGCTATAAGTACCATCACTTTGCTTATCAATATGGAAGGTAAATGTTTTAATTCTTAATGAAACTATGTCACTATCATCAGCGGTGGGAGCACTAATTTCAGATGAGTAGGCAAGCTCTCCATCATGATTATAAAAGAGAGTTTGCTTACCACTACCTTCAAAAAGTTCTCCATAGAAGATGGAAGGTTTTCCTTTTTCATCTCTAATAATAACACCAGAGACTATCTCACTAGAGGCGGAAATAATTGAGGAGATCATAGAATCAGGGGAGACTTTTCCACTACTTTTAATCTCTTCTTCTACTTCTTTTACATACTCACTAGCGATAAAGGCAGGCCAACGCCTAGAGGAGTTATATGCAGATATAGTAACTATAACAATCTCAAGGAGAACAATTAAAACTGCAATTGCTAAGATAGATGAAAAGAGACGAACAAAATACCTTCTACTTCTTTTCATCAATTTTTCGCCTTTCCGGTGAAACGATAGCCATACCCTCTAACTGTTCCGATCCAGTCACCTGGCTTAAGTTTTGCTCTTATATTTTTAATATGAGTATCAACAACACGTTCATAACTTTCAAAGGAGTAGTCAAAACACTTTTCAAGTATTTGAGCTCTTGTTACCAAATTTCCAGCATTTTCAGCTAAATACATCAGTATTCGCCACTCAGCTGCAGTTAATATAATCTGCTCTTCGCCGATGTATAGATGATGTCTAGCTTGGTCAATAAATAGCTCAGCACCTTCAGATTCAAAAGCTAATATCTTGCATTGGTCACTTTGAGAGGCGTTATCCATCCTTCTAAAGAGCGCTTGAACTCTTAATACAAGCTCCTTAGGGGAAAAGGGCTTTGTAATATAGTCATCACAACCAAGCTCAAAACCTAAGATTCTATCACTCTCTTCCGCTCTAGCAGTCATAAAAATTACAGGAATATTGGGATGTGTTTCCTTAAGCTGACGAATATACATAAAACCATCACCATCAGGTAACATAACATCTTGAATGACAAGATCAGGTAGTCGTTCAGCTATCGCTTTCTTCTCTTCTTCAAGCGTAGCTAAACCTTTGGCTTCATAGCCAGAAAGAAGTAGATACTGGCAAACTCCACTTCTAATAACATCATGATCTTCTGCAACATAAATAAGCTTCATACTCTTTATATAGTATGAGTGAAGATTATTATCAATAAATACCCTTTGCTCTTCACGAAAAATACATATCACTAAGAGATAAAATAGCCTCCCCATTAAAATAACAGGGAGGCAGAGAAACAATATCAGCAGAGTCTACTTCACTACTCTATCTTGTTTTCAAGTGAGTAAGGAAGGAGGGCATAGAACTCTGAACAGATAACAAGATCTTCTACTCTGTTGATCTCGTTAGGTGCGTGAGCTTGAGCTTCATCACCAGGGCCGAAACCAATTGCAGGGATCTTATGTCTACCAGTAGTAGCTACACAGTTTGTAGAGAAGGTCCACTTGTCAACAACTGGAGCCTTTCCAAAGAGTGCTTCGTAATCCTTGATACCAGCCTGTACAAGTGGGCTGCTCTCTGGGATCTTCCAAGTTGGGAAATAGAGCTCTTGTGAGTACTCTTTATTTGTCCAACCAACTTTCTCATAATTAGGCATCTCAACAATGATTGACTCAGGAGCATCGCCTGTTGCCTTAGATACATATTCACGTACCTGTGCAATAGCAAGGTCAGCATCTTCACCCCAAGTGAGACGGCGGTCACAGTAGAGCATTGCATAGTCTGCAACAGCACACTGAGAAGGACCTTTAACATCCATCTGGCTTACAGTAATAGTACCCTTACCAAGGAAGTGGTCATCATCTGGCTGTAAGTCCTTATTGAGCTGTTCGATAGCAAGAGCTGCTCTAGCTGCCTTGTAAGCGGCAGAAACACCACGCTCTGGAGCTGAACCATGACATGAGATACCACGAAGAATAATTCTAATCTCCATTCTACCTCTATGACCACGATAGAGACGGCAACTTGTAGGCTCTGTTGAGACAACTAAATCTGGTTTGAAGTTCTCTTCTTCAATGAGATACTTCCAACACATACCATCACAATCTTCTTCCATTACAGTGAATGTGAAGTAAACTGTGTACTCACCACCATAACCGAGTTCTTTAAGAATTCTACCTGCTGTGATCATGGAAGCAGCGCCACCCTTCTGGTCAGAAGAACCACGTCCTAAAACAAGGCCATCTTTAATCTCACCACAGAATGGGTCAAAGTTCCAGTTCTTGAGGTTACCAACCTCAACTGTATCGATATGGGCATCAAAAGCGAGCTTCTTAGGTCCATTACCTACACGTCCAATAACAGATCCGAGTCCATCAATTCTAACCTCATCGAAGCCAGCTTCTTTACAGAGGTCAACGATAAGATGGCAGACATTCTCTTCTTTTGAAGAGTAACTCTTGCACTGTACGAGTTTGCTAAGGTTTTTTGCAGTATAATCACGATACTGTTCAGCAAGTGCCTTAATACGATCTTGAATTTTCATAAATATCTCCTACTTTAATTTATTTAAGATTTAATTTTGTCAGTTAATTTCCATACCTTCCTAGCGCATTTAGCAGCTTGGCGGTAGATCTTGTCAGCATCAATAGAGACAAAGTTTCTATTCTCCATAATCAGCTTTCCATCAACGATAACAGAGTCTACTACGTTGCTAGACATACCCCAGACGAAGTGTCCTGCAGCATTCTCTTTTACAAGAGGAGTTGGGTTCTTGTAGTCACAAAGGATTAAGTCAGCAACATATCCCTCTTCAACACGTCCCCACTTTCTGCCATCATCAAAGCACTTCTCAACAAGGCGATTGCCTCTATTAAGCGCTTTAACAAAGTCTGCAGGCCAGAATGGACCACCAGCATCTTTATGCTTAAAGAAAGCAAGCTTTAACTCTTCAAACATATTTCCGCCACATCCATCGGTTCCAATTACAAGGTTCTTAATCTTTGTAATGCCATTGCAATATCCAACATGGTTATTCATGTTAGAGCGTGCATTGTGTGCAAAGAAACAACCACGTTCATTAATAAGGTCAATCTCTTCAGGAAGCAGATAAAGTCCATGTACTAAGAGAGTCTTATCTGTAAGAAGGCCAAACTCATCAAGACGCTTAACAATATCCTTGTTAAAGTGGTGGTGAGAGAAGACTGCATCATACTTATCTTCAGCAATATGCAAGTGCATTCCTCTGCCGGTCTTCTTCATAGCTTTAGCCATTAAGCGAAAGCCCTCATCTGGGATGGTAAATGGAGCATGACCACCTATCATAGCTTCGCAAAGGGGGTGTTCACCTTTAGCTTTTCGCTTATCAACCTCTTTAGCAAAGCGGATGTTTTCATTAACTCCCGCTTCAACCTCTTCCATTCCTCCATTACGATCTGTTACTTCATAACAGGTTGCACCTCTAATTCCTATCTCTTCCATTCCCTTAGCAATAACAGAAAGGGAACCATCGATAAAGGATGGGGATGCGTGGTGGTCGATAGCTGTAGTAGTACCTGCAGCTATAGCATCAAGAGAGCAGATCAAAGATGAGTAGTAGCAAGCTTCTTCATCAAGAGCGCGATCTAGACGCCACCACCACTCTTTAAGAACCTGGATAAAGTCATTCTGCGGACCTGCTGAAATTAGCATACCTCTAGAAAGTCCTGAGTAGTAGTGATGATGAGAACAGACATTACCACTAAGTAGCTTCTTGCCCTTTCCATCAATTACATGGTCTGCATGAACGCCATCTGCTACACCCTCACCAACTGCTGTGATAAAACCATCAGTAATTACAACATCCTGGTTCTCTACAACATCGAATGGAGGTTCAGTTTGAACAATGCAAACACGCTTAATTGCGATAACTGCCATAGTTACTCCTCTACCTTATTTAAAAGATATGGGTATGAGATAAAGACTTCGCTTATCATCGCCATAATCTCTTCTGGAGCCTCAAGTTCAAGCTCTTTCTTCTTGTTAATAATTCCTTCTTTAACTTCACCATTTAAGCGAAGAAGTACCTTTTCACCTTCAACGAGGAAACCTGAGTTAGTGCTATTTGCAAAGTCATCTGCTCTAGAGAAGAGAGTAAACTTCTTAAGGTATGGACCACCATTATGAGGACAGAAGGTTGCACAGTTACCACACTCATTACAGTAAGCATCAATGTGCAAGATCTGGAATGGATCTTCAAATAGACCACTATCTCTCATATCAAGTGCAACGTTTGCTCTGTTTGGACAAACTTCAACGCACTTATTACATAGGTAAGAACACTCAACACAACGTTTAGCTTCTCTTTCAATGAAATCTTTCTCTTTTCCACACTTTTCAGTGCAAGAGGTGCAGATACAACTCTTCTTAGCTCTGATAGCCGCAAAGAACTCATTTTCAGCTTTAGTTAAGTCTTCTGCTTCAAGCTCTGCTTCTTCATCATCATCTTCGTCATGGTGGTGACCGCAGCCACACTCATGATCCTCATCATGGTGGTGATGGCCACATCCACACTCATGCTCTTCATCATGGTGATGACCACAGCAGCACTCATCTTCATCCTCATCACTAGAAGCCATCTTATCAAGAACATGGTCAATGCACTCTTCAACTGCTTCTCTTGCAGAGGCGATACACTTAACAACAACTGAAGGTCCTGTAACAGTATCACCGATAACAAAGAGACCATCTTCTGCACTTGTCTTTTCAGGATATCCCTTAGCTGTGACTGCAATGCCTAAAGCTTTAAGAGCTTCGTCATCTGGCTTTTCACCTGTTGCAGTAACCAGGGCAGAGCAATCGAGAGTAAAGGTTTCATCAGTTTCGACAGGGCGTCTTCTACCTGAAGCATCAGCTTCACCAAGTCTCATGCGACGAACTACCAACTTATCCTTTTCGAAAGCTTCAGGGTTGGAAAGGAAGACAAATTCAATACCATCAGAGAGAGCAAGTTCATACTCCTCTTTGTCAGCTGGCATCTCTTCAGCACTTCTTCTATAGACAACTGTTACCTTAGCTCCATCACGTTTTGCAGCTCTGGCCGCATCCATAGCAGTATTACCACCACCACAAACAACTACATTAGAACCCAGATGAGCATCTTCACCCTTCTTTCTAAGAGTAAGGTACTTAACAGCATCGATGATATAGCCTTCACCACGAACCTTAATACGATTCTCCTTCTCTGCACCAACTGCATAGAAGATATAATCATACCCCGCCTTCTTTAAGGCAGAAACAGTTACCTCAGACATTGAGACGCCAAAGTGGGCATCAATTCCATGAGAGAGGATAAAGTCTACATCTCTCTGTATTACTTCAGATGGAATTCTAAACTCTGGAATAACATTAGCAACTACACCACCAGCGCTCTTTTCACGTTCAAAGAGAGATACGTTAAAGCCAGCACGGGCTAAGAAAAGAGCCGCAGATAGACCTGCAGGACCAGCACCAACAACAGCAGCCTTTACATCGGCAGGTTCTTCTGGTTTTTCCCAGATCTCTTTAAAGTACTCATCATACCCCTTTTCTGCAGCAAGACGCTTAAGTTCACGGATACAGATAGCACCTTCATAGTCCATTCTTGTACAGTGGAGTTGACACTGATGGTCACAGATCCAACCAGTAATATTAGGAAGCGCATTCTTCTCATAGATAACTGCTAAAGCTTCTGCATACTTACCTTCACCCATTAACTGAACATACTCAGGAATATCTTGGTGAATTGGACAAGCTTCAACACATGGTGCGACATAGCAATCATAGAGAGGAAGGTCATCCCCTACTTTAGCTTTATTAGTTCCTCTAAAATCTTTATTGATAAAGTTCTTAGGATCTCTAGCTTTAAGTGAGAGAGCTTCAAGCTTTGCAATGTCAATCTTATCCATTGACCAAGCATCGCTATCATTTAAGATCTCACACATCTGAGTTAAGCGAGTATATCCACCTGGCTTAAGCATATCAGTTGCAAGTGTGATAGGATGGATACCAGTTTCAAAGATATCTTTAACTGTTAAGGCATTTGCTCCACCAGAGTATGAGATAGGAAGATCACCATTAAACTCTTTAGAAAGCAGTAAGCCAACTGTTGTGGAGATAGGAAGAAGAGTTCTTCCTGACATATACATCTCTTCTCCAGGAAGAACACCTTGGTCATTAACAGAACCAAGCGTATTTGTAAGTTTTACGCCAAAACCTCTTCCATTCTCTTTAGCTAATGCTCTAAGGCGAGTAAGCATTGAGATAGCATCTTTATATTGAAGATCATGCTCAAAGCTCTCTCTTCTTAAGTGAAGATATGTGTAGCCAAGATCATCAAGGATCTTTCTAACAGCATCATATCCTAAAAGCGTTGGGTTAAGTTTTACGAAGGTATCAATCTTCTTCTCTGTTAACATATATGAACAGATAGCTTCGATCTCTGCAGGAGGACATCCATGCATTGTTGAGATAGTTACAGATGGGGAGATTCTTCTTGAGATCTCACCAAGCATTGAAGCGCACTTCTCTTCTAAGCCCTCCCAAGGAGTTCCTTCAAAGATGCCTCTCTCAAGAAGCTTACGCATCTCTTCAATGTAGGTATCAAAGCGCCCATCAACTGTAGCATTAAGCATGGAGTCGATGTACTTTTGCATCTTCTCTGTCTTTATACCTTCAAGGTTATAACCAACAGACATATTAAAGATGAATGTAGGTGAACCAGGATACTTACCCTTGTTCATTGCTGTTTCAATGACATGTAAAATGATCCAAGCTTTTAAATACTCATCAAATGCTTTTGGAAGAGTGTACTCTGTTGACCATTCAACATTGTAACCTTCATCGCGCGCATCAATACAAGGCTTTGCGATCTCAAGAGTATCCATGATCTGAACGGTCTTAAGTTCAATAAAGCGTGCTCCTACTAGATAGCTTGTAATAATGTTTTGAGCTAGCTGTGTGTGTGGGCCAGCTGCAGGACCAAGTGGAGTTGTACATTTTTGTGAAAAGACGGAAATCTCCTTTTTTCGCTTATCAACATAAAACTGATCCTCTGAAATACCGAATATCGATTTTTGGTTTCGGTACTCACCCATGATCCTTTCCATCAGATTCACAAACGGTACCGGTCTCATTTTGTCAGCCATAAAAGCTCCTTAAGTGTGTGTTGTATTTATATGATAAACCACTTTGGCCAATAGTCAAATAAAAAGTGCAACAAAGTGCAACAATATTTAAAAACCCTAAAAAGAAGGCTTTAAAATTGAGGGAATTAAGAAAATATAAAGGTAGAATATTACAAATTAAGAAGTGAAGTTATATATGAAAACAATAAATTGTATATATCAAGTATCAATCTTGAAATATTAAAAGAAGAATTAAGAGAAATTAATCTTAACTATTTTTTATTACTCTCCCACCAATTTTTAAGGTGGGAGAATAGCAATAATCTATTACTTATATTCAGCCTTTTGCTGGTCTTTTAAGATAACATCATGTGCACCACCTTCAACAATGGAAGTTGGAGAGACTGTAGTAAGCTTTGCATTTGCTTTAAAGCTATCTAGATCAAGAGAACCACAGTTACACATAGTTGAACGTATCTTTGCTAGCGTTAAGGCAACGTTATCCTTTAATGGCCCTGCGTATGGTACATAGGAGTCAACGCCTTCAACAAAGGAGAGTTTTTTATCTCCTCCTAGATCATAACGCTGCCAGTTACGAGCTCTAGCAGAGCCTTCACCCCAATACTCTTTAAGGTAGTTTCCATTGATGTTTACTCTTGCTGAAGGGGACTCGTCAAAGCGAGCGAAGTAACGACCTAGCATTAAGAAGTCAGCGCCCATAGCTAAGGCTAATGTCATATGATAATCATAGACAATGCCACCATCAGAACAAACAGGGACGTAGATGCCTGTCTCTTTAAAGTACTTATCCCTCTCTTTAACAACATCGATTAAGGCAGTTGCTTGACCACGCCCAATACCTTTAGTTTCTCGAGTGATACAGATACTGCCTCCCCCTATTCCAACCTTTACAAAGTCTGCACCTGCATTAGCAAGGAAGCGAAAGCCTTCACCATCGACAACATTACCAGCACCCACCTTTACGCTATCGCCATACTTCTCTCTTATCCACTTTAAAGTTAAGCTCTGCCACTCAGAAAAGCCTTCAGAGGAGTCGATACAAAGTACATCAGCTCCCGCCTCAATTAAAGCAGGAACACGACTTTCATAGTCCCTTGTGTTAATACCTGCACCTACACGATAACGCTTATGGCTATCAAGCAGTTCATCAGGGTTCTCTTTATGTTCTGAGTAGTCCTTTCTAAAGACAAAGGAGACAAGATGCTGTTTTTCATCTATTACAGGAAGTTGATTGATCTTATGAAGCCAAATAATATCATTTGCTTCTGATAAGGTAAGGCCATCTTTTCCTGTAACAAGTTTTTCAAATGGGGTCATAAAAGAAGAAACTGGAGTATCAGTACTCATTCTAGATACTCTGTAATCACGACTAGTAATAACACCAAGTAGCTTACCTGTGGGAGTTCCATCATCAGTTACAGCAATTGTTGAGTGACCAGTTTTTTTTGTTAGATCAAGTACATCTTGAAGAGTTGCTTCTGCTTTTATGTTTGAATCTGATACAACAAAGCCTGCTTTATAGCTCTTAACACGACGGACCATCTCGGCTTCATCTTCTACACTTTGAGAGCCATAGATAAAGGCAATACCACCTTCACGTGCAAGCGCTTCGCCCATCTTCTCTCCTGATACAGATTGCATTATCGCAGAGACCATTGGGATGTTTAATGTAAGAGGACAACTCTCTTTACCTTTTCTGTAGCGAACTAAAGGGGTTTTTAGGTTTACATTAGCAGGGATGCATTCTCTTGATGAATAACCGGGGACAAGAAGGTACTCGCTAAATGTGCGAGAGAGCTCTTCATAATAATACGCCATGGATAAAATCTCCTTGGCGTATTATTCAATAAATTTAAAATTTATTTCAACTAAGTAAAAGTATAGTTGATCTTCTTTTTACAAGAGAAACTATAAGCGATGAGCCATCTTTTTCGCTTATCGAACGATTAAATAGATCTTCTACCTTTTTATATTCACTTAAAACAGGTGTTGAGATTATATAGGTACTGTCTCGCTTTGACTTATTTAAAACAAGTAAGTATGCATGCTCTTTACACTTTCTAATGATGAGAAGGCAAAATGGAGATAGTGCTTGGTAATAAGAGGAGGCAAATGCAAGAGAGGGGTCCTCTTTTCTTAAAGCTCCTAGCTTTTCATAAATGCTAAGCGTTCTCTTATTCCACTTCTCTTCATCCCAACACATTGGATAACGAGAGCCCTCAACAGAACCTAAAGTTCCATCAAGTTCGATCTCATCACCATAGTAGATATTGGGCATGCCTGGAAGAAGATATAAAGCCATAATAACACCTTCATAGATATCTTGGTCATAGATAGCCTTATGATTGTGTAAGCGAGGAGTATCATGACTATCGATTAAATTCATCCTCATATAGAGTGCTTGGTCGATAGTAGCTGAAGCAGTTTCATTAAAGGCTCGTTCAGCATCATAAGCATTCATCTCGTTATCAGCTTCAGGAGCATGCCCCCAAGAGGAGGTTAAGAAGCGGTCACGCTCCCCCATCCAAGAGCGAAGCAGACGTCCCGAACCATAGTAGTTCATAGTAGCATCCCACATATCCCCTTCTAAGTACTCTGAAGCATCATTCCAATCTTCACCTACAAGGTAGATATCTTTATTAACTGCTTTAAGACTCTTCCTTACATCTCTCCAAACTTCATAGGTAAGACGATCTTTTCCAGCCCTTCCCAGTTCTGGTGCAACATCTAAGCGCCACCCATCCTGTCCATAGGGCTCTTTAAGATACTTTTGCATTGCACTATCTTTACTTCTATATACCCTATCTCTCAGCTCTTCACTCCTCCAATTAAGTTGAGGAAGAGTTTCAACGCCATTCCAATAGCAAAAAGAGGAGTCACTATTCTTTACATAAAAAGATGCTTCTACGCTCTCTTTATCCGCTTTTGCTTTTAAAAACCAAGGATTTTGGGAACCGGTATGGTTAATAGAGATATCAACAAGGACACGAATTCCATTTTTATGAAGTGCTCTAATTAACTCTTCTAGGGCTTTATCACCACCAAGCTTTTCATCGACATGAAAGTAATCAGTAGAGTCGTAGCGATGTACAGTTAAGCTTGAGTTAATAGGATTTAAATAGACAAGGGTAATTCCTAGTCTTTTTAGATGAGCAATCTTCTCTTCAACTCCCTTCAAGTCTCCATTATAAAAGTCAAGGCAACGAGAGAGAGGAAACTCTTTAGGTGCATCAGTAAAAGCAGGAGTTGAAACTGTGCCACCATCAAAGGAGTAAGCACCTGCTTTTACATCATTACTCTTATCTCCATTATAAAAGCGATCAGGGAAGATCTGATAACAAGTTGAGGAGGCGATCCAGGAAGGCATATCAAGATTACTTTTAATTACAAATTGATCTTTAGCTGGAGGCGCAAATACATCACACTTACGCTTTGAAAAGTAGTAATAACGTTTGTTAATTAAAAATACAAAGTAATAGCGTAGAGTTGCAGGTAGATACTCAGCTTCAGTAGTAGCAACATATGCGTTACCCTTCTTCTGCTTTTGCATTGCTATTCTATTGTTTACACCATTTTTGTTTGTAACAAGATAGCACTCATCCACCTTTAACTCTTTAGCAAAAGCGATGGAAATGGTGATCTCTTCACCTTCCTTTGGAAATATAGGAGTTACAAACTCACTTGATACTTGAGAAAAGATTTGGTCGTGGAACAAAGAAAAACCCTCCCTAACAAAACACGCTAATTATAACGATAAGAGGGAGGGTTTATGCAATTACTTTGAAAGAACTTTAACCATTGCGTCTAATACTTCTTCAGGAGATGCAGAGGCATCTACATCAACTAAGAGGCCTTTAGAACGGTAGTAATCGATTAGAGGAGCTGTAGACTTTTCATAGACCTCTAAGCGGTTACGAATTGCATCCTCTTTATCATCATCTCTCTGGATAAGAACTTCACCAGTTTCATCATCAATACCCTCTTTCTTTGGAGGATTGTAAATGATGTGGTAGGTTCTTCCTGTAGATTTACAAACACGACGACCTGATAAGCGCTTTACAATAGCATCCTTATCAAGGACGAAGTTAACAACAGCATCAAGGTCAGCCATAGTAGCTAAAGCATCAGCTTGAGCAACTGTTCTTGGAAAGCCATCAAGAATAAAGCCACTTTCAGCATCCTTATCCTTTAAGCGATCTTCAACCATTGCAATTGTTACGCTATCTGGAACAAGATCACCAGAAGCTAAGATAGCTTGTACCTGCTTACCATGTTCAGTTCCATTTTTAATATTTGATCTAAAAAGATCCCCTGTTGAAATGTGAGGGATCTTATATACATCCTTTGCTTTTGCAGCAATTGTACCTTTACCAGCTCCCGGAGGGCCTAAAAAAACAAGATTCATATCATCCACCTATAAAAATTCTTGCTCTTATTTTATACACCGGCCCTTAGATATGCAATATTGTTAAAAAACATTGCGCCTTCTTGTGCATATAATGTATTCTTCTTTAAGAAAATTAAGGAGATAGATGTGTCTAATAAGATTATTTTACATGCGGCTGATCTAGATGGTTATTTAAAAGAGAGTGATAAACTTCTCTTAGATGATGTTCATAAGATGTATGATGAGTACCTTTCATACTGCAAAGCACTTGATGAGGCAAAAACAGAAGAAGAAAAAAGAAAGAACAGGGCCCTTCTTGTAGATAGTGCAAGTAGAATTGGACATAAACTTGAAGAGATCTGTGAAAATGAACCTCAGATACATGTATACTCATTTGAAACACCTCAAGAGCAACATGGAGCCGCTAGTCGTTTAATTGCAAAGCTTCGTGATGAGAAGACTGACCATGAAGAGTTCCTATACTACATACAGAGAGCTTATGAACTCTTATTTGCACACACCTATGCAGACCAAGCACTAAAGACTAAACGTTCTATCGTTCAAAAGACTCCAGTAAATATTCCAGTTCAAAACTATGCAGTACATAAGATACCAGATATCGATGCATTAATTCATAATAGTGTAATGTGTGTAATGCTTCGTGGTGCACTTCTACCTTCTATGATCATGTCAAAGGAGATTCAAGATTACTCATCTGATGACTTTATCACCCCATTTGCTCTATTTAGGATAAAAAGAGATGAGTCTAAAAATGAGAAGAATATGGATTATGTCCTTGATTTAGATAAGTCCTTCTTCTCCCTTGAAGAGCTTGATGGTAAGGATTTAGTCTTTGCAGACCCAATGAATGCAACAGGAGGCTCTCTTGTTACAATTGTAAAGTATCTGCATGATAAGGGCATTAAGCCTCGTTCTATTAAATTTATCAATGTTATTTCAGCTTTAAAAGGTGCAATGCGAATTGCAAGAGCACTTCCAAATGCTGAGATCTACACCCTATGGATGGATCCTGTACTTAATGAAAAGGCTTACATCCTTCCAGGCCTTGGAGATGCTGGAGATAGATTAAATGGAATTGATGGAAAGATTCAGAGGAATATGCTCCTTCTAATGGCCGATTATGGACAGAACATTGTTAACCTCTATAGAGACCAGGTTAGAGAAATTGAAAAGACTGTTCTTTCCTAGTCTACTCTTACTTTTACTCCTCTTCTCTTGCAAAGCGACAGAAGCACCAACTCTTCCCTCTGCAGGAGAGAGTAAAGAGGTAACGTTAGAAAATTTAAAGAATTTTTATCAAGATAATAGTAGTGATAGTAGAGCTATCTACAACTACGCTTATGCGCTTAGTGCAGAAAAAGAGTATAAGATATCTCTATTAGTTCTTACTCCAGTAATGGAAGAGGAGGAGCCTCCTCTTCGCTTTGCCCAGCTTTATTCATACAATCTTATAAAGCTTTATCGCTATAATGAAGGAGTTAAACTTTTAAAACAGATCCTTTCATATGATAGCGCAAATATTGAAGTTAGATTACAGCTTGCCTCTATTTTATCTATCTTAGGTAGAGGTGCTGAAGCTAAAGCAGAAGCCTTAACAGTACTTAATTATGATAAAACAAATAGCAGCGCTATTAAAATCCTCTCCTTATATAGTGACTTTTATAAAGCACTATTAGGCGAAGAAGAAACAAAAGAGAAGGCATCTATTAACCTTCTCTCAAGACCTAATATTGATAAAAGCTTTACTTTAGATAGAGGTGAAAAGCTCTCTCTATTACCTCTCTTTAGATAAGCTTATTCATCTCTTCTTTTACAAGCTGGTCACATAGCTCATTATGATCAATTCCCGCATGTCCTTTAACCCACTTCCACTCAACAGATAGAGATGAGTTAAGCTCATCTAAACGAATCCAGTACTCTTTATTTTTAACAGGATCTTTAGAAGCAGTCTTCCAACCATTTCTCTTCCAATTATGAATCCAAGTGTTGATACCATTCTTTACATATTGGCTATCTGTATTGATGGAAACTTCCTTAATACCTGCGTCTAAGCAGTACTCAAGGGCTTTTGTAACAGCAGTAAGCTCCATCCTATTATTAGTTGTACTCTTTTCATTTCCTGAAGCTGAATATCTAACAGAAGAGCCATCGACAAGTACGAAAGCCCAGCCACCTACTCCAGGATTTCCAATACACCCACCGTCAGTAAAGATAACACTCCTCACTCTTTTACTCCTGTTTTCTTAATTATATGATACCCAAATTGGGTGCGAACTGGCTTTGAAATAGCACCATAACCTAGACGTTTAGTTGCCTCTTCAAACTCTTTAACCATTTGACCTGGACCAAACCAACCTAAGTCTCCACCCTTCTCCTTGGAGGGGCAAGTTGAATACTTTCTAGCTAGAGAGGCAAAATTACCACCCTCTTTAACCTCTTTATAGATCTTATCAGCAAGCGCTTTATCTTTGACAAGAATATGTGAACATCTCATTTGCATATCAGCGATAGTAACATATTTTCATCTAATTGACCAAGGATAGGGATTAGAATGATAATCAATGTAATGAAACCGGTGGCAAAGTTCCTCCACGGTGTATATCGCCTAGGAGTTAAAATATTTCTTGGCCTTGGCTATGATTTTTGCACTTGGAGAGCTTCAGAGCTACCAGAGGGCCCTAAACTCTTTGTCTCCAACCACTTTTCATCTTCTGATGCTCACTTTGTTACAACGCTTATGAAAGATAACCTGCATATGATAATAGGACCAGGTTTTAATGTTAGACTTTTAAAGCACTACCTCTCTTGGGCTGAACAGATCCCTGCAAACACAAAAGAAAATAGAAGTAAAGTAGTAGAAAGAGCTGTAAACTACTTAAAAGAGGGTGATAGCGTTTACATATTTCCAGAGGGCAAGCTTAATACAGGGCGTGAGATGATAACCTTTAGAAAAGGAGCTGCAAGAATCTACCTTGAATACCCTGTTCCAATAATACCAATTGGGTTAATTGCCCCTATGCGAAGGCTAAGAAAGAAGAACGGAAGCTTTGTGGGTCACTCTATGACTGTAGTTTCAAAGAACTACTATGCAAATATAGGTTCTCCTATGGAGTTTCCAGAGGAGCTTGAATTAGCAAAAGTTGATAGAGAAAAAGCGGAAGAGATAATTACAGAGAAGATTAAGAATGAGGTTGAACGCCTTATTAATGATATAAAAGAGAATAAATTTTGGAGTTAATAGATGGATAGAGAGAGCATTATCAATGATTTTAGAGCTCAAAGCGAAGAGATCGCAAAACATTCAGACCAGATCGAGGAGTTACACTTCGATGCAAAGCTGAAGAACGGCACTCGCTTCTCTTTTGATTTTGATGCTGAAAAGTTTGAAAAAACAAATGACAAGACAAAGAAAGAGGGTGAGAAGAAAAATAGAGTATCTATTTTCAATGCCATTACAGATATCATTGGAGCTATTGGAGCTATTGCAATGCTCTCATACACAGCTACCACAAGTTATAATGCAACTACCATCCAACTTGTCCTTATGATATTAACCTATGTCTTCTTTATAACCTTCTTTACCGAAAGTAGCGTTTACCATCTCTTTAAGGAGAGTCACACAAGGACTATTAAAGTCCTATTCCAAGTAAGACATAGTTTACTTACCTTTTCACTACTCTTTATGACTCTCTCAATTAATGCAATTGGAAAAGATTATATTATTATCTTCCCATCTTGCTTCTTTATCGCCGCACTCTCTGTTTTCTTAATTTCACTTGATACAAAACTTGGAAAGAGAGCAGCTACACTAATACATATACTCTTTGCACTTCTAATATTAGTTTCACTACCCTCTTCTCAAATAGTTATCTCCTTAGCTGCAATGATCACAGTAAGTTCACTCTTTAGCGGAGTGATGAAAGAGGATGCATCACGCATCTTTTGTGCAGCTAAAACTTCAGGCCTTTTCCTGATCGCTTCCTTGGTGCTTTTTCTCATAGTCAGCGAGCATCTTCTGGTAGCTATTTGACTCAACGTCACAAGCTGAAAGCCCAACACCTTCTAAGATCATATAGAGAGCTGCAACACGCTCTCTATTTTCTTCAATATTAGAATATGGTGAGATCGTCTCCATCTCCAAATACCACCCTAGATGCAAGACATCAAGTAGTTCGATGTGCACAGGGCCATAGTGCCACTCCCAACCCTTCTTATGCTTCTTTATAAAGACCTTATAACCAAGCATATCAGCCATCTCTTCCATAATAGGCTTGTCACCTCTATTTTCATGGACAAACTCTAATTCTTTATTACACTCAATGCCCTCTTCTCTATGATTCTTTTTAGCTGTAATAAGTAGTTTATCACCCTCATCTCTAATTCTAAAGCGTGGTGTGATATCACCAGGAAAAGCGTAATAAGTATCATCCTTTTCAACCGGATGACCTTCACATTTTACATAAGAATCAATTACTTCTTTAAGCTCAGGATATGCATGAGCTTTTATTTCAACTTCATATGCCATAATTCTACTTCCATGGGAAAATCATATTTTTAAAGGAACGAGGACCAATCTTCTCTCTCTCTTCGTATAGGATATCATCCAAAGAAAGATGTCTACGATTGGTATCAGGGTTCTCTTCTAAGTAATCATACTTAAGCATGATAAGCTTAATAGCATCATGAGATGCTAAAGACATACCAGCAAAACCAGGTATTAAACCTAATGTAAAAACTGTTAAAGCTAAGCAGAAGATGTTGTAAAAGAGGAACATTATTGAAAAGCCCATATTATCTGCAAGCACGATAAAACACTTCTTTAGTGTCTTCATCGGTCTATCTCCAGGTAAATAAGAGGAGAGTGCAAAGTAATATGGAAGTGCTAAGAGTGCTATAATAACAACCCAAAGCAACAGAACTGTAATTACAAGCGAAACAGCATTCCCCATCGTATAATAGAAAGGTATTACTAGAAAAATTATCAGAGCAAGAAGAAGCGTTATAAATGCATATAGTAGAGAGTGTCGAGCATAACGTGACCACCCCTCTTTAAAATCACTCCAAGTATTTCTCTTATAACAGGAGTATCCATAAACCGCATTTGCTACAGCACCACTATAGAATGCATTAACAAATAGTAGTAAAACCCAGCTAGCGATCATAAGAGCCATACTCTTTTCACCAATATAGGAAGAGAAAAGAAGAAGTAAAAACAGTGCAAGATAACCTAGGTTAAATAAAACAAGACCTATTAAGTTATCCCACCCATCGAAAAATGCTTTCTTGATGAAAAATCCTTTCATAAAATTCCTTTAATTACAGTTAAAATATAACATCTTTGTCTCTATTCATCCACAGAGAAGGAAAATACAATTAATATTCATTAAATTACCTATTTTTAGGATATTTTTAAATAAATATGCAATAAACTAGTTGAATATCTTTAATATTTATGCATAATCAGGGAAGAAACGTTAAATTGACGGAGAAATATAAATCATGGCAAAAGAAAAAGTAGTTCTCGCCTATTCTGGTGGACTTGATACCTCAGTAATTCTAAAGTGGCTCTGCAACAAGGGCTTCGATGTAATCGCATATGTAGCTGATGTAGGTCAGAATGAGGACTTTAAAGCAATTGAAGAGAAAGCTTATGCAACTGGTGCAAGTAAAGTTTATATTGAAGACCTTAAAAAAGAACTTGTAACTAATTACGTATACCCTGCATTAAAAGCAAACACAATTTATGAGGGGACCTACATGCTTGGTACCTCTCTTGCAAGACCTATTATTGCTAAACGCCACATTGAGATTGCAAAGATGGAAGGTACTAAATATGTAGCTCATGGAGCTACAGGTAAAGGTAATGACCAAGTAAGATTTGAATTTGGTTACTATATGAATATGCCAGATGTTAAGATCATATCACCTTGGAAAGATGAGGAGTTCCTCTCTCAGTTTGAAGGTCGTTCTGATATGCTTGCATATGCTGAAAAGTATAACATCCCTGTAAAAGCTTCCTTAAAGAAGCCCTATTCAGAAGATGCAAACCTTATTCACATCTCACATGAAGCTGGTATTTTGGAAGATCCATCTAAGCGTTGTCCTGAAGATGTCTTTTCACAGACTGTTAGCTTACAGTCAGCTCCTGATAAAGAAACTTTAGTCACTATCTCTTTTGAAGATGGCATCCCTGTAAAAGTAAAGAATGATAGCGATGGCACCTCTTATACTGATCCTCTTGATATGATCATGTACCTAAATAAACTTGGTCATGATAATGCAATTGGTAGAGTTGATATGGTTGAAAACCGCTTTGTAGGTATTAAGAGCCGTGGCGTTTACGAGACTCCGGGTTGCGAGATCCTTTGGAAAGCTCACCACAACCTTGAAGGTCTTTGTATGGATAAAGAGGCAATGCATCTACGTGATATGCTTTCTCCAAAGTATGCCGAACTTATCTACAATGGTTATTGGGGAGCTCCAGAGTTTAATATGCTTACTTCACTCTTTGATACAAGCCAGAAGTTTGTAACAGGAGATGCAACAGTAGCTCTTTACAAAGGTAATGTTATCAATGCAGGCGTTACTTCTCCATGTTCACTATACAACCAAGAGCTTGGTTCAATGGATAAAGCGGGTGGCTACCATCCTATCGACTGCAAAGGCTTTATCAATATCAATGCAATTCGCTTGATGGCAGATGCAAAGAGAGATGGAAACATCTAATAGATAAAAGTATTACTTAAGCAGTGCTTTTTTTGGGCACTGCTTTTTTTTGCATCTCATCACCTCTCTATGTTATCATTGCCGTATGCCAATTAGGATAAGAGAAGAACTACCAGCTAAAAAGATACTTGAAGATGAAAATATCTTTGTGATGAGTGAAGGTCGTGCATATAGCCAAGATATCAGACCTCTTGAAATTGCTATTCTAAATCTTATGCCTAAAAAGGTGGAAACAGAGACGCAGCTATCGCGTCTACTTGGTAACACACCACTACAAGTAAATCTTACTCTTTTACAAGTATCCACACATATTAGTCACAATACATCTAGTGAACATATGCTCTCTTTCTATCAAAGTTTCAAAGAGGTAAAGGATAGGAACTTTGATGGACTTGTAATAACAGGAGCCCCTGTTGAAACTCTGGAATTTGAAGAGGTTGAGTATTGGGATGAACTTTGCACCATCATGGAGTGGTCAAAGAGTCATGTACACTCAACAATGCACATCTGTTGGGGTGCCCAAGCTGCACTCTACTACCACTTCAATATTCCAAAGATAAAACTTGAAAAGAAATTGTCTGGTGTCTTCAAACACCATATAGTTTATAGAAATCCAATCCTCTTAAGAGGCTTTGATGACACCTTCTCTGTACCTCACTCTCGCTACACTACTGTTTCTATAAAAGATGTTAGAGCTGTTAAAGAACTTAAGATCTTAGCACTAAGTGATGAAGCGGGACTTTATGCCACTCAAACCCAAAATGGAAAGCAGATCTTTATAACAGGACACAGCGAATATGATCGAGATACACTAAAAAATGAGTATATTAGAGACATTACAGCTGGGAAAAATCCTGAACTTCCTAAAAACTACTTTCCTAATGATGATATAGCTAACATGCCTATAGTCACTTGGCGCTCTAGTGCTAACCTACTCTTTTCTAATTGGCTTAACTACTTTGTCTACCAGACAACACCATATGACTTAAATGAGCTTAAGAGATAAGAAAAGCAACACTGCTTAAATCTAAGGAGACGCTAATGCTATCTTCCTTAGGAAGATCTTCCTTTCTACACCTCCACCAAAGAGGAGGAAGAGAGGGAGCCATAGAGTCAAAACGTGAAATTAAGATTGTATTTCCCGCTTCTTCTAAGCGATCTAGAACTTCTAATTTAAGTTTTCCTCCAATTTTTATAGCATCACTTCTAAAAGCAATCGCTTTAATATCTTTATTTATATTTTTATCAAAATACAAATTAAAACCCCATAGAGGAAGATAAAGGGTATGCTCATTTATCCAATTGGCAGTTGTTATGTTTTTATACCCAGTTAAAATGGCACCTTCTCTTGATAAAGGTGAAGCAAACACCCGTTCTGTTTTTCCTTCTAAAAGGACCTCTCCTTTATCCATAAGAGCAATATAAGATGAGAGTCTAGATGCTTCGCTTTGACTATGTGTTACAAGTAAAGCTTGCTTGCCAACTGATAAAATCAGGGCTTTAAGTTCCGGTTGAAGAGTCTCTCTAAGAGAGGTATCAAGGGCAGAAAATGGTTCATCTAAAAGTAGCAGATCAGGGTCACTAACTATTATTCTAGCTAATGCTACCCTCTGCTGTTGTCCACCAGAAAGTTGCCAAGGCTTTAACTCTTCTAACTCCTCAATTCTAAGAAGAGATAGCACATCCTTGTATCGTCTCTCCTTCTCATCTTTTTCTTTAACCTTTTTAAGTCCTGTTAAAATATTTTTTTTAACACTCATCGTAGGGAATAAGGCATAGCTTTGGAAAAGATATCCAACTCTTCTCTCTTGCGGAGGAAGATCAATCTTTTCCTCAGAAGAAAAGAGGACTCTACCATCTAAAACTATACGTCCTCTATCAGGTTTTTCAATGCCAGCAATACACTTAAGCGTCATGCTCTTTCCACATCCGGAGGAACCTAAGATAGCACTAATAGCAGCAGTAGAGGTAAATCTCACTTTAAGATGAAAAGAACCAAGACGCTTTTCGATATCAACTTCTAATTTCATCTCGACCACCTCTCCCTTCTCTGCTTTTGTTCAAGTAAGTTTACAGAAAGAAGAACAACAGCGCTTATTGCAAGATTTATTAAAACCCAGGTAAAAGCCTGTTTATCATCACCTGTTCGCCAAAGCTGGTAAACAGTTGTTGATATCGTCGCAGTTCTTCCTGGGGTATATCCGATAAGCATACTAGTTGCACCATACTCACCTAATGCTCTTGCAAAAGCAAGAACTGCACCTGCGGATATCCCTTGTCTGCATGTCGGGATGCGTACACGCCAAAAGAGATAGCTATTTGATAGACCAAGCGTTCTACCAGCTTCTGTTAATGTAGTGTCAAAGGATTCAAATGCCCCTCGTGCAGTTCTATACATTAAAGGAAATGCAACAACTGAGGCAGCAACAACGCCACCATACCAAGTCATTACAAATTTAATACCTATCTCTGATAGTAATATCCCCAATGGCCTCTTTGCCCCAAAAACCAATAGTAAGAAATAGCCTACGACCGTAGGTGGAAGTACTAATGGTAAAGTAAGAAAAACATCAAGTACTCCCTTTATTCCCTTAGGTAAACGAGATGTATAATAAGCTGCTGCAATACCTGCAAAAAATACTATTACACTACTTAGTAAAGCTATTCTTAAAGAATTCCAAAGGGGATATAGATCCATATTAATTACTCTTATTTAACAGGAGAGAAGCCAACAGATTCGAATACCTTCATAGCTTCATCACTTGTAAGGTATGTTAAGAAAGCTTGAGCTTCTGCTTGATGTTTGCTTGTCTTTATTACAGCAGCAGGGTAGATAACTCTACCACCAGTCATCTCGCCAGTTGCCCAATCGACAACTTCAAGACCTGCACTGTAAGCATCAGTTCCATAGATTATACCGCAATCAACAGAAGCTTCCTTAACTTGAGTTGTAACCTCTTTAACGTTAGAGCCATAGGTAAGAAGCCCATCTTTTGCAAGTTGGTTCTCATCAAGACCATAATAGAGGAAGATCTTTTGAGTATATTGGCCAACTGGTACATCACTATTACCAACAGCTAAGAATACAGATTTTGCTTTTAATAGCTGTGCAAGATTGTCAAAACTCTTTATGCCTTTAGGATTACCCTGAGGAACTGCAAGTGTTACTTTGTTCTCAAGAAGATCTATTCTACTTCCTTCTAGGACGAGATCAAGACCCTTTGTATTTGCACTAGATGTGATATCAAGCTGGTTCATCTGCTTTTGAGCAGCTGAAATAAATAGATCACATTCAGCGCCTTCCTCAATTTGAGTTTTAAGAGTTCCAGAGGAATCAAAGTTGTAGATTATATCTACATTTGGCGCAACTTTAGAATATAAAGTAGCGATCTCTGTCATAGTCTCTGTCATACTTGCAGCTGCAAATACTGTTAATTCAACTCTATTTGAAGCTACACTACTCTCTTTTGCTCCCTGAGCAAATAGAAGAGGAAGTGATATAATAGCAACAAGAAGAATCATTATTCCTTTTTTCATAATTAAACCTCCATGAAAAAATATTCTATTTATCCATCTTCTCACCACGGAGAAGACCTATTGCATGAACTAAAACTCCTTCAATTACATTAAATGCATCAGTGCATGCAGAAGGAGATCCGGGAAAGTTGATGATCAGCGTTGAGCCATGAATAACAGATACAGCTCTGCTAAGCATCGCATTAGGATGCATTATAAGGCTCTTGCTTCTAATAGCTTCACTTATTCCAGGTGCTAATTTATCTGAGACTGCAAGAGTGGCCTCTACTGTTACATCTCTTTTAGCAAAACCTGTACCACCTGTTGTGATTATTAGATCCATCTTCTCTTTACAAAGCTTTAAAAGCTCTCTTTTTATTGCTTCTTCATCATCAGGAAGTAACAAATACGAGGATACAAAGTAATCCTTCTCTTCAAAGAGAGAACGTAATATAGGTCCACTTTTGTCTTCAGCTATCCCTTCTGAACACCTATCAGAAACAGTAATAATAGCCACCCTAATATCTTTCTTTTTCACTTTAAGCTCCCTTACCAAAACCACAATTGGGGAATGTGCATACTTTGCAATTTAAGCATAGGCCACCATTTCCTAAAGAAGACAAGTAATCATTTGTTATTGGAACATCTGCCATAAGGCGCATCAGTACAAGGTCAAAGATTGTTCTCTTGTTATACATAACACAACCAGGAAGGCCACAAAGCGGACGACCATCAGTAAGGTAGCTCATTAAAAACATAGAACCAGGAAGTACTGGAGCTCCATAGCTAATAATGCGAGCACCTGTATTCTTTATCGCAAGTGGTGTTTTATCATCAGGATCAACACTCATTCCACCTGTGCATAGAATAATATCAGCATTAGATTTCGCTACCTTATCAATAGCTGCTTTTATATGTTTATCATTATCATCGCTAACTTCATGAGCAACCATAGTTGCACCATACTCAGCCATTTTTTCCTCTAGAGCTGGAGTAAAGGTATCTTTTATTCTTCCATAAAAAACTTCATTTCCAGTTGTAACAACTCCAAAGCTCTTCTTTTTATATGGAATGATTTTCAAAAGTGAATCGCCATTAAAAATATTTAAAGCTTCATCCATCTTTTCTTTTTTTATAAGTAAAGGAATTATTCTAGTACCACAAAGACGATCACCCTCTTTTACTCTAAAACCAGATGAAATTGTAGCGATCATCATCTGACCAAGGGAATTAATCATTTTAAGTCTATCAACATCAACAAGAAAGAGGCCGTCTACATCTGAAATTAATTCTATCTTACCCTCTTTAACGGCTGTTGGATGCATGTAGTCACTTTGACATATCTTTCGAAGTATATCAGCAGCTTCATTCTCATGTAGCATATCGCTATTATATTCCCAGATATATAGATGATCTTTTCCAAGTGATAGAAGAAGAGGAATATCCTCTTTAGTTACTATATGCCCTTTTCTAAAGGGAGTATCTTTACAAACCCCCTTTACAATTCTGGTAATATCATGACAGAGCATCTGTCCGACTGCATCTTCAGTATTTACCAACTTCATTCCATTATCTCCAATTAGAAATAATGGTACTATAAAGATGCATCAAAATGCAACAATAATTATTAACTAGGTAATTTTAAGAATAGAAAGAAAAAAGCTCCCAAGGGGGAGCTAATATAAGAAGCCAAATAAAAAAAGAGGCAGTAAAAGGACAAAAAAAAACCCTGGCAGCGGCCTACTCTCCCACAGAAGAACTGCAGCACCATCGACGAAGAGGTGTTTT
>X235_Pygmy_Slow_Loris__coassemble_29_pt1 | contig 26105 bp, 25 predicted proteins | sample X235_Pygmy_Slow_Loris__metabat2_low_PE_001 | metagenome-assembled genome bin X235_Pygmy_Slow_Loris
TTGTTTTGTTATCTTTATCTTCTTTATCGAGATACGATAACTATCATCAACTGTTAAAAGATAACGCAATGCCAATATACAAGAGAGGGCTTGGCTAATTACAGTTGCAATAGCAGCTCCTTCTACTCCAAAGTGGAAGATGGCGATAAAGAGAAGATCAAGGAAGATATTTGTTATCGAAGCGGCGGCAAGATAATAAAGAGGGCGTTTAGAGTTTCCTGCCGCATTTAAAATTCCTGTAAGCATATTGTACAGTACATTAAATACTAAGCCGCTTGCATATATCTTTAAATAAAGAGTTGCACCAGAGAGTATGTCAGCAGGAGTCCCCATCCAAATTAAGATATTTTTAGAAAAGCAGAAGCCAACAATGCTTAGTACAACTCCAATAATAAGAGAGATGCAAATAGCGGTATGTACTGCTTTTTCAGTATTATTTGGATCTCTTGCTCCAATAAATTGTGACACTACTACGCCAGCACCAACTGCCGCTCCTTGGCTAAAGGCAATAAGCAAATTAATTAAAGCAGTGGAGGCCCCAACTGCGGCTAAGGCTGAGGAACCTACATAGTTACCAACTATAATAGAGTCAGCTGTATTGTACATCTGCTGGAGCAAGTTTCCTAATATTAGCGGAATAGAAAAAAGAAGGATTATTGGCATTATCCTTCCTTCAGTCATTGTCACCGTACTCTTTTTAGTCATCTTTATATCTTCTTAATTCGAGCCGATTATAACCACATGTGCCTTTATGATCAATTCTCTTGAATTAAAGAAAAAGGCACAGCCTAAAAAGGTGTGCCTTATAGCAATTAATTGCTTATCTTAGATAAGGATATCAGCAAAAGCTTTTAGAACTTCATCGCCTTCGCATCCCTTAAGAACCTTCTTTGCAAGTACTTTACCAAGTTGTACTCCCTCCTGGTCAAAGGAGTTAAGGTTCCATAAGAAACCTTGGAACATTACTTTGTTCTCATAGTGAGCAAGAAGAGCTCCAAGTGCTCTCGGTGTAAGCTGAGGAGCAGAGAGTAGTGAGGAAGGACGTTCGCCATCAAACTCTTTATTTGGATTATCATCACTCTTACCAAGGGCAAATGCTACAATTTGAGCCGCCAAGTTTGCATTGAGTTTGGTTTGGCTTGTAGAGCCTTCAATTACTATATCTTTACCCTCTTGGCTATTTTTAAAGCCAATAAATTGAAGAGGAACGATATCAGTACCCTGATGAAGGAGTTGATAGAAGCTGTGCTGTCCATTTGTTCCAGGTTCACCAAAGATAATTGGACCTGTAGGATAAGATACAAAACCACCATCTCTATTAACATGCTTACCATTTGACTCCATATCGAGCTGCTGTAGATGTGCAGGGAAGCGGCAGAGTGCTTGAGAGTAGGGTAATATAGCGGTAGCGGGGTAAGAGAGGACATTTCTTAAGTAAAGTCCAATTGCGGCATCCATAAGAGCAGCATTCTCTCTGATATCACTCTTTAGTGCGAGCATATCTGCTTCATGGGCGCCCTCTAATAGCTCTGTGAAGGTGTCAAAACCTAGTGCGAGAGAGAGAACAACACCACCAACAGCACTTGTTGAGCTGTAGCGGCCTCCGATGTAGTCATCGATAAAGAAGGAGGCAAGTACCTCACTTGAAGAGGCTAGAGGACTTGTCTTACTTGTTACAGCTACAAGATGCTTAGATTTATCAATTCCTTTAAGGGAGGAGAGCACAAGATCTCTATTTGTAAGAGTTTCAAGGGTGGTGCCACTCTTTGAAACTAAGATAAAGAGTGTAGTTTCAGGATCTAGTGTGTGAATGACCGATGCGGCATCATCAGGATCGACATTGGAGATAAACTCAGCTCTTAGTTGTTTAGTTCCTTTGCCATTAGCATAACCTCTTAAAGCTAAATATAGGGCTCTTGGTCCTAGATCAGAACCACCGATACCAATTTGGCAAACAGTAGTAAAGGCTTTACCTGTAGAGCCTTTTATCTCACCGTTTCTTACCTTTTCTGAGAAGAGGCGAATCTTTTCAAGTTCTCCTTTATAGAACTCTTCTTTATCTTCTCCATCTGCAATGACCTTCTTATCAAGACAAGCCCCACGAGTAAGCTGATGAAGAACTAAGCGCTTTTCACCGGTATTCATAACTTCACCAGAGAGTAGGGAGGTATACTTTTCAATTACTTCTTGCTCTTTTGCCAGAGTTGAAAGAGTATCAATGATCTCATCATTAACTGGCATTGCTGCATAGTTATAAGTAAGAGTACCACCGGCATCAATATTTGAATTTTTAATTCTTTCTTTAGTAAGTAAAGTTTTTAAAGAGGCTTTTTTTACCTCTTTTAATGCTTTGTATGAGTTTAGTTTATCAAGGTTGTTATAGTTCATATTTTCCTTCTTTATTCGTTTACTTCAGGGATCCTCGTTTGGAAACTCTCTAAAAGATCCTCTTTTGTCATCCCTTCTCTTAGGATTAAAAAGATAGTGTCATCCCCAGCAAGAGTTCCTAAGATCTCAGGAAGATTTAATACATCCAATGCAAAGCAGACGCTGTTTGCATGTCCTGGACGAGTCTTAACAACACCAAAATTGCCTGAGAACTCAATGGAGAGTATGCCTCTTCTTACATCTTGGATGTAGCTCTTTTCAGACTCTGAAACTAGATCATTTTCTGGAAGTGCATAGTAATAACCAGACCATCCATCTGATATCTTTCCCACCTTAAGCATCTTTAAATCTCTAGATAAAGTTGCTTGAGTTACGTTAAAGCCTTCTGCTTTTAAGAGATCAAGGAGTGTATCCTGATTGTCAATGCGGTTGTTTCTAATTATCTCTTTGACAACCGAGAGTCTATTGTGTCTTTCTCTCACTTATCCCTCCGATTTTATGCATTTATGCAATCTATATGCAAAAAATATACAACTCAATCCTATAAGATTCAATAGAGAAAAGTAGATTATTACTTACACTTGTCTTGTTGATAGTTTCTCTATAGCAAGTTATGCTCCTCTTTAAGGAGTGAATAAAAATGGTCGCACTTATAATAGTTATTGCTATTGTCCTATTAATTATCGTCTATGGAGTTTCTACTTATAACTCATTTATAAAGTTAAGAAACCAAGCAGAGAGTGCTTCAGCCTCAATAGATGTACATCTTAAAGAACGTTATGACCTCGTCCCTAATTTAGTTGAGTGTGTTAAAGGCTATGCAAAGCATGAAAGCAGCACACTTGAAGCGGTCATTAGTGCAAGAAATAGGGCGGTAAGTGCAACTAATGAAGAGGAGAAGAATGAAGCAAACAAACTTCTTTCATCTTCTCTTAAGAGTCTATTTGCACTTGCAGAAGCCTATCCTGACCTAAAAGCAAATGCTTCATTTTTACAACTACAGCAGAAGTTGGGTGATATCGAAAGTGGTCTTTTAAATGCAAGAAAGTACTACAATGCTATTGTTAGAGATTTTAATACTAAGAGAGAGACCTTCCCATCATCTATTATCGCCTCTATTTCTCACTTTAAAGCACTTTCTTATGCAGAAGTAGAAGATGAAGCTAAGGCTAGAGTTGAAGTAAAGTTTTAATCTATGAAGAAAGTATCTATTATTTTTCTCCTACTATTACTACCAGCACTTCTCTTTGCGGAAAACTTCTATATCTCCTCATACAATGTAAATATTGATATTTCGAAATCTAATGTTTACACGATCAGTGAAGAGTTAGTTTTAGATTTTACTACTCCCTCCCATGGCTTATACTTCAATATTCCGATAACAAGCCAAGTGAGAAGAAAACCCCTTGTTGATATAATTTCAGTAAGTGATAACTACTCTACTAGTAAGAACTCTGATTACCTCTCTTTAAAGATTGGGGATAAAGATAAACTTATTACAGGGGCAAAGAGTTATAAGATTGTCTATACATATGACCTCGGCGCAGATAACTACGACTCATATGATGAGTTTTACTACAATATTATAGGTACCTCTTGGCAAACAGATCTTTATAACATCTCCTTTAAGGTCACCTTCCCTGAATCAATTAAAGACTCCTTTATCTCTCTTACATCAGGTTCTTATGGTTCTACTTCTCAAAATAATCTCTCTTATTCCCTTTCTAGTGATGGTAGGACGATAACTGGTTTTTCATCTCATCTTAGAAGTGGAGAAGGAATTACCTTACGTACAGAATTAAAAGAGGGGTACTTTGTAGGAGCTAGAGTAGTGAAGGATTACTCTAGCATTTCTCTGCTTTTAATCTTCGCATTATTAGTTGTTTTTATTCTTATTTTTATCATGCTTTATAAAAAGTATGGAGTTGATGATAAATTAGTTATTTATCCTCGTTTTTCTCCTCCAGATGGCCTTTCGCCTTTGGATGTAGGTTTTCTATTTGATAGCGCCGCTGATAATAAAGATTTTACCTCCATGATCTTCTACTGGGCTGATAAAGGGTATTTAACAATTGAAGAGAAGAAGAAGGATAACTTTGTATTACATAAAAAGAGTGAGTTAGTTTCTGATAAGGCATATGAAGGAGCGCTCTTTAATGCTCTCTTTAGCAAAGAGGATGAAGTTTCAGTTAAAGATGTATCATCCTCATTTTTAAATACAATTGAACAGGTAGTAAAACCTCAGCTTTATAAACGATTCTCTTCAGGAGAGGAGAATGTAAATGATAATAGAGCAGAGTGGGCATCTCGTTTTGCTCTTATCCTTTCTTTTGTCTTTGCAGTTACCTCTTCTGTTTTGATCTCGCTAAATGATATCTCATTTGCAATATTCTCTCTTTTTGTTGCTCTAATAAATGGAGTAATAGTACAGCTATTACTGTGGATTATTACAAAGAAGTATTATGCTAAAAGAAAACCATTTCTAATCTTTATTTCGATAGTTATAGCTTTTGTCATTCTGATCAATACAGCACTACTTTCTCTTATCTCTTTAGCTTCAGGTATGAAGTTACCTTATCTTGTTATTTCTGCTCTATTAATAACTTCAGGTACAGTAGCGCTCTCTCTTATCGCCATCTTTATTAGAAAGAGAAGTGCTTATGGGCAAAGTACACTTGAAAGTCTCTTAGGCTATAGAGAGTTTATAGCGAGAGCTGAAATTGATGAAATTAAAAGGCTTTCAAAGGAAGACCCGGACTTTTACTATCATACACTTTCATATGCTATAGTCTTTGGTCTTGAAAAAGAGTGGAGCAAAGCTTTTGATAACCTATATGTCCAAGATGCTTCTTGGTATATTGGTTCAAGAAGTACAAGCGACCTTATTTTCTATGCAATATTATTCTCTCGCTTTAATAATAACTATATGGCGAAGATCAACACACCTTTAGTTCAAACAAATTATAAGGGTGGTACATCTTCCTTCTCTGGCTTCTCAGGCTTCTCTGGCGGTGGCTTTGGAGGAAGTGGAGGTTCTTCTTGGTGAACACTAATATACTTGGTTTAATTTTATCTTTTTCTTTTATCTTCGTTATTGGTTTAATTGCTTTAATCTTAAAGAAGTTTACTAAGATCTCATCTGAAGGAGTAAGAAAGTTTATTCACATCTTAGTCTCCAACTGGGTCTTCTTCTTAGTCTACTTCTTTAATGATATTCGCTTTGCAATTATAGGCCCGATCGTCTTTATTATTGGAAATGCAATCTTTGTTTATAGTGGAATGGGTAAGATCCTCGGAATGGGGAACAGAAAAAGAGATAATGGACTTATCTACTTTCCGCTTTCTCTTCTTATCTTAGTCCTACTTCTATACAAGGGTATCATAGATGATATGGACATTATTGCATCTGTGTTAATCATGGGATATGGAGATGGCTTTGCAGCTTTGGTTGGAACTTCCTATGGTCGCCATAAGTACTCTGTAATGAACTGTACAAAGAGTTATGAAGGCTCTGCTGTGATGTTCGTTATAGCCCTTATTATCTCCCTCCTTACTGGTCATCCTCTCTTAACAGCTGTTATCATGGCTGCTGTTGCAACCTTCTTTGAAGGTGTAACGCCTCTTGGACTTGATAATATCACAGTTCCTCTATTAACAGCTTTAGTTGGAGTTCTTATATGATGCACTACATTGATAAATTATTTCTCTCTTTGCCCTTATATGCTCGTTTACTTGTAACGGCTGCTGTGCTTCTTATTATTGGCCTTGCCTCTTGGAAGACTAAGCAACTTACTGCCTCAGGGCTTATTGCGGCTTTAATAATGGGTGGTCTTTGTATTTATCTAGGTTCTTTTTCTGCTCTAATGTTCTACCTATTCTTCTTTTTATCAGCCGCTTTAATTAGTAAAGCTTCAAAGAGAATAAGAGGGGTAGATAAGATTCATAAGAAGGGAAGTAGACGAGATGCAATGCAAGTTATTGCAAATGGTGGGCCTGCTCTGCTTGCATTAATTATCTATCACTTTACCAATGAAACACTCTTTTTAATGGTTTTTGCCGCATCACTTTCTGAAGCTGCAAGTGACACTTGGGCTGGTGATATCGGAGTATTGTCCAAGAGGGAACCTGTTTCAATAATTACTAGAAAACGTGTTCCTCGTGGCCTTTCAGGTGGTATCTCATTCTTAGGAACTATGGCAGGATTTTTATGTTCAATTCTCTTTGCCATTCTTTACTTTGGTACATATGATAGCGCTACTCTATCACTTGCCTCTATCTTAACGCTTACCTCCTTTATGGGTTGTCTTGTTGATAGTTTCCTTGGTGGAACTGTTCAAGCTCATTACTATGATGAGAAGGAGGAATTGCTTACCGAGCACTCAATAAGTAAGGATGGAAGAAAGCTTCCTCTTGTTCGTGGTATTCGCTTCTTTGATAACGATATCGTTAATTTAACCAGTAATCTTGCAACCTTTCTCTTAGCTTGGGGTATGAGTTACCTAGTACTTTAAATGCGGGAAATTTGAAAAAAGTATGCGGAAAATTTGAAAAAAGTATGCGGAAAATTTGAAATTTACTTGTTATTAGAACTATCTAGATATACATATTATTGTATGCTTAAAAGAACTATAGAAAAAAGAATTATCTCTTACTTGGAAGATTTTAAAGTAATACTTGCAACTGGTTCTCGACAGATAGGTAAGGCCACATTGTTTAAATCGATGATGGAAAAAGATCGTAGCTATGTGACATTAGATAACTCTCAAGATCTTACTTTAGCAAAAACAGATTCAGAAGCTTTTTTTGTTATTCATCCTCTTCCTACTCTTATTGATGAAGTGCAACGAGCCCCTGAGCTCTTTTTGAAGATAAAAGAGCTTGTTGATCAGAGGGATGATAAGAATCTTATATGGATAACTGGAAGTCAAAAACCAAGATTAATGAAAAAAGTAGGGGAGACTCTTGCGGGAAGAGTTGTCGAAGTTGATATGTACCCTCTCTCTCAAGCCGAAAAACAACAAGATCCTTATCGTCCATCCTTTTATCCTGCATTTGATAAAGAAGAAGAGGCTCCTTGGTAATATAATGAGACGATAGATAATATTATCCAAGGTGGATATCCTTCTCTTCTTTCAATAAAAGAAGAAAATAGAAGTATTTGGTTTCATTCATATATAAGCACCTATGTGCTTGGTGATATCAGAGATGAGATAAAAGAAGTAAATGAAACAGATTTTCTAAAACTTTTAAGGATTCTTGCCGCACGAACAGCTGAAAACTTAAATTATTCAGCAATCGCTTCTGAGGCGGGAATAAGTACTTATCATGTTAAGAATATGATTAACCTTCTCATCTCTTATGGTATTATCTTGTTACTTCCTCCTTATTCAGGAAACACCTTAAAAACTCTTGTAAAGACTCCTCGTCTACATTTTGTTGACTCTGGTCTTTGCTGTTATCTATTAGGAATAAAGACAAGAGAAGAGTTTTTATCTCATCCGCTTAAAGGACGTATCTTTGAATCATATGTAGTTAGTGAAATTATTAAAAATGCAAGAAATAATGGAGATTATTCAGATTTTTACTTCTATAGAGAAGAGAGTAAACGAAAAAAAGATGATGATGTTTCAGTTGCAGAAATAGATCTTATAAAACAAGATGGTTTAAAACTCTATCCTATAGAGATAAAGTTAAATGCAACTCCCAATATATCTATGGCTAAACACATTAAGAATTTTGCTAATAGAGAGATGGGCTCTGTAGTTTGTCTTTCTCATAAGAAGACACTTCTCTCTAAAGATATTCTTGTAATGCCTGTGTCAATGATATAAGTGCTAGCATAGAGAAATCTATAAAAATAGATACTCTAAATAGGGGCTTGTTTATGCTTTTGTTGGTATCAGTGGACTTATAGAATATAAAAACTCGATTGTTTCGATGTTCTATGAATATTAGCCTATTTTACCTGTTTTTACCTATTTAATGTTTCTATATTAGTAAATAATCCTTTGTATAAGTTCGTCCTAGCTATTGCCGCTTGAGGTAAATATCAGTATTTTGAAGTACGGTGGTAATCCACCATTTAATATGAATAATTATTTTTTAAGGAGAATAGGGAAAAATGGCTAAACAGCTTCAATTCAACGAAGAGGCACGTAAGTCCCTCGTAAATGGCGTTGAGAAGATTTCAAAAGCAGTTATGACAACTCTTGGCCCAAAGGGAAGATTAGTACTACTTGATAAAAAGTATGGTGCTCCCACAGTAACAAAGGATGGTGTATCCGTAGCTCGTGAGATCGAGCTTGAGGATCCATTTGAAAACATGGGTGCTCAGCTTCTTAAAGAGGTTGCTTCTAAGACTAACGATGTAGCTGGTGATGGAACAACTACAGCAACAGTTCTTGCTTGGGCAATTACTAAAGAAGGTATGAAGAGTGTTGCAGCTGGCGTAAACCCAATGGGTATTCGCAGAGGTATTGATAGAGCTGTACAGGATTCAGTTGCTGAAATTAGAAAGATGGCAAAGATGATCCAGGAGAAGGAAGAGATCGCACAGGTTGCTTCTATCTCTGCAAACAATGATAGAAGTATTGGTGATGAGATCGCTAATGCAATGGATAAGGTTGGTAAAGATGGTGTTATTACCGTTGAAGAGTCTAAGACTATCGAGACAACTGTAGACTTTGTTGAAGGTATGCAGTTTGATCGTGGTTACCTCTCTGCTTACTTCTGCAATAACAGAGACACCATGACAAGTGTAATGGAGAATCCATACATCCTTATCTATGACAAGAAGATTAGTAACATGAAAGATCTTCTTCCTGTTCTTGAGAAGGTTGTTCAGACTGGTAAGGGTCTTTTAATTATTGCAGAGGATGTTGATGGCGAAGCTTTAACAACTCTCGTTCTTAACTCAGTACGTGGAACTCTTAATGTTGTTGCTGTTAAAGCTCCTGGCTTTGGTGACAGAAGAAAGGCTATGCTTGAGGATATTGCTATCCTTACTGGTGGTCAGGTTATCACAGAAGAGCTTGGTATGAAGCTTGAGAATGCAGACCTAGCTCAGCTTGGTAGAGCAAAGAGTGTAAAGGTAGAGAAGGAGAATACAACAATCATCTCTGGTGCTGGTTCTTCTGAAGCTATCCGCGACAGAATTGCTCAGATCAAGAAGCAGATCCTTGATTGCACAAGTGACTACGATAGAGAAAAACTCCAAGAGCGTCTTGCAAAGCTTGCTGGCGGTGTTGCTCTTATCAATGTTGGTGCTGCTACAGAAGTTGAACTTAAAGAGAAGAAGCATCGTGTTGAAGATGCCCTTTCTGCAACTCGTGCAGCTATCGAAGAGGGTGTTATCCCTGGTGGTGGTGTTGCCCTTATTCAGGCTGTTAATGCACTTGAGAAGGTTGATCAATCTTCATTCAGTGATGATGAGAAGGTTGGTTATAACATTGTAAAGAGAGCTCTTGAGGAGCCAATTCGCCAGATCGCTGCTAATGCAGGCCTTGATGGTGCTGTTATTGCAGATCACTGCAAGAGTGAAAAAGCTGGTGTAGGTTTTGATGCTAATGCAATGAAGTGGGTAAACATGGTTGAAGCAGGTATCATTGACCCTGCTAAGGTTACACGTTCTGCTCTTCAGAATGCAGCTTCAATTGCATCCTTAATTCTTACAACTGAGTGTGCAGTTACAGATATCCCTGCTCCAGAACCAGCAGCTCCAGCTGCAGGTGCACCTGGAATGGGCATGATGTAATAGTTAACTAAACTAAAAGACAAAGGTGTCAGGGTAATATCTTGGCACCTTTTTTCATTTAGCTTGACCACTATCAATAGTAAATGTTACTTTGATTGAAACAATTTAAAAAGTGAGAGGCTTATATTTATGATAAATCTTACAGCTGCTGGAAGTGGATCCATGATGACATCTGTCGTTATGTTTGCCGCTATTATTCTTATCTTCTATTTCCTTATTATTCGTCCACAGAGAAAGAGAGACAAGGAAACTAAGGCAATGCTTGCCGCAATGAAGAAGGGTGACAAGGTTGTTTCCATTGGCGGAATTCATGGTACTGTTGTTGCAGTAAAAGAGCAGACTGTCGTTGTAAAAGTTGATGACAATACAAGACTTGAGTTTACAAAGAGCGCTATCTCTTCTGTTCTTAATAAGGATGCAGTAAAGGCTGCTCCTAAGAAGGATAAGAAGGAAGAGGCTAAAGAAGAAGACAAGAGTGCTGAAGAGGCACCTAAAGCTGAAACTCCTGCTCCTGAAAAGACAGAAGAAACAAAATAAAGATTATATTTGGAGATCATCATGAAGAAGACTGGACGTCTGATTACAGTCCTTCTGGTTCTCATTGTTGCTGCAATACTGCTTTACCCTACGGTAAAGTGGTATTGTTTTGTACCAGAGGACACGAAGAATCTTGCAATGGGAACCAATGAGCAGATCAGGGAATATTCCAGAGGACAGGCATCAAGAGACGTCCGTTCTCTCCTCTCCTTGGCCTCTAGTAAAACTACAGAGATCCCATCAGAGTATGAATTCATCATCGAATTAGCAAAAGAAAACAACAAAGAGAAGGGGAAAAGTAATCCTAAAGAGTGGACAGTAAATACTCTCCTTTCCTCATTTAATAGTGAAAGTGAACTCTTTTCTCTTATTGAAAACTACTATCGTTCATCTTTAATTGAAGCTAAAACCCTTAGTGGTAATGTCCTTCAACTTGGCCTTGATCTTAAAGGTGGTGTATCTGTCCTCTTAGAGGCTGATGTAGAAGGCTTTGAAGAGAAACTTGGACGCTCTGCTTCTGCTGAAGAGGTATCACAAGCAGTACAGGAAGATATTAGCATCTTAAGTAACCGTATCGACCAATTTGGTCTTAGTGAACCTGATATTCGTCTTCAAGGCAGTGACCAGATCTTAATTGAGCTTGCAGGTGAATCAGATAGTGAACGTGTAAACTCCTTCTTACAAGGAAAGGGTAGCCTTTACTTTATGATAGTAGACAGTACTCTTACAAATCGTTTGAATGAGTACTTTACTACTAATCCTTCCTTAGCTTATGCAGAGGATGGTTCAATTAATACCCCTGACTTCATCCCTTCAGACCGAATTGTAGCTGGTTATTACACTAAAGACTCATATGGTATTGATGAACTAAAGAGCTTTGCAGTATTAGATCCATCTGTATCTTTAGATGGTTCATATATCCAATCCTCAACTACAGCTAAAGATTCAATGACAAACAAGCCAGTTGTAAACTTTACACTCTCCTCTGAGGGTGGCCGTCTCTTCTATGACCTTACTTCAGCTCATAAAGGAGAAGCGCTAGCCGTTGTAATGGATGGAAAGGTAAAGAGTATTGCTACTATCAACGATGCGATAAGCTCTAATGTTCAGATCTCAGGCTTCTCCGAAAGTGAAGCATCAGATCTTGCAATTGTTCTAAAGACTGCTTCTTTCCCAATTGATCTCAATGTAGCTTCAATGCAATCGGTTGGGGCAACACTTGGTGATGATGCCGTTCGCATTGGTATGATAGCTATTGGTTTTGGTTTTATTTTAATCATAATCTTTATGTTCCTTTACTATGGTCTTAGTGGTTTAGTTGCAGACTTCGCTCTACTTTTAAACCTCTTTATTATGATCTCAGTACTATCAGCTATGCACTTTACAGTAACCCTTACTGGTATCGCAGGTCTTATTCTTACCCTAGGTATGGCAGTAGATGCTAATGTAATCATCTATGAACGCATTAAAGAAGAACTTAGATCAGGAAAGAGTCCATTTGCCTCTCTTCAGGCAGGCTTTGGTAGAGCTTTCTGGACAATTATGGACTCCAATATCACCACAATTATTGCAGCCTTAGTTCTTTCAACCCTTGGTTCAAGTAGTGTAAAGGGCTTTGCAATTACATTAGCTGTTGGTATCGCTACTTCTCTATTTACCTCTCTCTATGTAAGTCATCTAATCTTTGACTTCTTTATAAAAGAGAAAAGTCGTAAGTTCCATATCTCTCTCTTTAGGAGGGTAAAATAATGAAAGTAAAGCTAAATGTTATAAAGTTTAGATATATTGCACTTATTCCTGCAGTTTTAATCTTAATTGCTGGTTTAGTTTGTTTATTTACAGTTGGCTTTAATAAGAGTATTGACTTTGAATCTGGACTTTCAGAGCGCATTCAAATTGCACCTGTTGGTCTTACTGTATCTTACAGTGGCCCTGCTTCTGCACTTCTCTCTTCAGATGCCGGTACTTTAAAGCTTACAATTAGAAGTGCAAGTGGTGTCTCTGTTACAACATACCCAGCTTCTAGCTACAAGAGTGTCGCAGAACTTGCTACCGCTCTTAATGAAGTTGATGGTATCAAAACTACTGTTGTAGATGGTTCACTGCTTACTGAGGAGTTAGTTTCAGGTTCAATGCTTCCTGCAACTCTTTCAACAACTCCCCAAAGATTAAACTTTGCATCTGTTACAAGAGATGTTTTAACTGAAGATATTAGAAGTGCCCTCTCCTCTGTTGAAGGCGTTAATGTTCAGATCGTTGGAGCTGCCTCTGATGGTATCTTCCAGATTAAACTTAAGACAGAGAGTGGTGAGAGTCAAAGTCAAGCAGAAGCTAGAGTACGTACTTTGTTAGGCAATGCTTTTACTGAGGAGCAGGTTGTAGTACTACAAAGTGACTTCGTTGGTCCTAAGTTCTCAGCCTCATTACTTGCATCTTCCTTAAAGGCAGTACTTATCGCAGTTGTTCTTATCCTTATTTACATCTGGATTCGTTTCCGCTTTGCATATGCACTTTCATCCATCATTGCACTTGTGCATGATGTTCTGATGATGCTCTCATTTATCTTAATCTTTCGCTTAGAGGTCTCTTCAACGACAGTTGCGGCAGTCCTTACTATCATAGGATATTCGCTTAATAACACAATCGTTATCTTCGATCGTGTACGTGAAAATGTCTCTCTGATGAAGGGCGCAAAGGTCGATGAGATCATCAATACCTCAGTCTCTCAAAGTTTGACAAGAACTATTATTACAACAGTAACAACACTGTTTGCTATCGTTCCTCTTGCCATCTTTGGTAATGGATCTATTCAAATCTTTGCAATTGACCTTACTTGGGGCTTGCTTGTAGGTGCATACTCATCCAATTTCATTGCTCCTTCAATGCTTCATTGGTTCCATAAGTTAAATGCAATTGATGTGGTAAAGAAGAAGGATTCGAACCAGCATATTCATATAGGAGATGCTTACGTATGATTATTCATACTGCAGAGGTTCATGGATTTTGCAAAGGCGTAGAGAATGCCGTAGAACTCTGTGAAGAGCTTTTAAATAAGCATCAAGGGGAGAAGTGTTACTCCATTGGTGAAGTTGTCCATAATGCCTCTGTAGTAGATGATTTTAAAAGGAGAGGGCTTGAAGTTATCTCCTCTCCTTTAGGCCATGAGAAGGGGTACGCTTTGGTGCGTGCCCATGGCATTACTCCTGAAACAGAAGCTGAATTTGTAAAAGCAGGTTTTACAATTATTGATGGAACTTGTCGTATAGTGGCACGTAACCACCGCTTAGCTTCTGAAGCAAAAGGTCCTGTTATTATAGTTGGAAAGAGGGGGCATGCTGAAGTTGTTAGCACTGCCGCTCATGTTAGAGGGGAGTACTTTATAGTTGAAGATGTTAAAGATATCGATAGCTTAAAAGTAGGGGAAAAGTACAATGTTATTGTTCAAACTACCTTCTCCTCCTCTGTCTTTGACTTGATCAAAAAAGCTATAAAAGAGAAGGGCTTGAATGTCTCTTATGTAAATAACATCTGCCCCGCTTCACTACGAAGAAGAGAGGCGGTAAGAAAACTTTGTACATTTTGTGATGCAATAATTGTAATAGGTGATAAACATAGTGCAAATAGCGTAGAACTTTACGACATTGCCATTGCCTCAGGGGTAAAAGCTTATTTGATATCAGGTGCTGAAGAGGTAACAAAAGAGATGGTAAATTGTGAAAATCTAGGACTTACAGCTGGTGCATCTGTCCCTTTTTCAATTATAAAAGAGGTTAGAGGAAAAATAAAAAGCTATGGCAGTACACAGTAGTATTCCTATACCTACAATTAAACGCTTCCCTTCATATCTGAGAATATTGCAACAAGAGATGGAGAAGGGTGAAGAGTACATCTCTGCTACTTTACTTGCCTTAGAGCTTGGTTTAAAACCAATCCAAGTTAGGAAAGATATCTCCTGCACAGGCATAGAAGGTAAACCTAAGATTGGCTTTCGCCTTAAAGAACTCTCATCTGCAATAAGACATGTGCTCGGCTGGGATAATACTAGCGATGCTGTAATTATTGGGGCCGGTAATATGGGTCGTGCTCTTTCTGGTTATGAGGGTTTTAGAGCCTATGGTTTAAGAATTGCAGGGCTATTTGATAATGATAAGGCAAAGATAGGTAAACAAGCTGGTACATTTATCATTCAAGGAATGGATGAGCTTGCCTCATTTATCCAAGAAAAGCATATAAGTATAGCGGTTATTACTGTCCCTGCAGCTGTAGCGCAAAAGACTGCAGATTTCTTAATTAAAGCAGGTATTCGTGCAATTTGGAACTTTGCACCTAAAGATCTTAAAGTTCCTGAGGATGTGGTACTTCAAAGAACAGACTTAGGAACAAGCTTTGCCGTTCTCTCAGCAAAACTAAGAACTCTATTTGGTGAGTTTTAAAAAAGAATAAAAATCCTGAAAAACGCTAAATAATGTGAAAATTTTCCAATAAACTATTATTTTATTCATCTTAATATGCTAAAAGGTATGTTAATTTCTCAATATCTATTTATATTAAGACATTTTATTGACGAATCACTGTTCGTGGGGTAATCTTGAATATAAGGAAAAACACATATGGCCAAATCTGTAACAGTGGAGCTCTGTATGGGATCAAGCTGCTTTGCTAGGGGCAATAGCATGATCTTACAGGCTCTTGAGAACTACATCTCTGAAAATGGACTTAATGATAGAGTTGAGCTGGTAGGCCATCTTTGCCTTGGTAAATGCAATAGTGGTCCTAATATGCGCGTTGATGGCGTTGACTACTCAGGACTCTCCCCTGAAGAGGCTATTCTTTATCTAGCAAAGGCATTGGAGGAGTAGTATGCCATATCCTGTCTACACCGAAACCACCTATTGTCGTGATTGTTATAAGTGCGTTCGTATCTGTCCTGTAAAGGCTATACAGATAAAAGAAGGTAGTGCCCTTATAATTAAAGATAGGTGTATCTTTTGTGGTAAGTGTGTAGATGTTTGTCCAAATAAAGCGAAGAAGATCCGCTCAGACCTTTCAAGAGCAAGGATGATAATAAAATCAGGAAAGAGGACGATATGTTCTTTAGCCCCCTCATTTGCATCTGAATTTTTAGGAGAAGCTGATAAACTATTAGTCGTGTTAAAGCAGTTAGGTTTCTATGGGATCTCAGAGACTGCAATAGGGGCATCAATTGTCTCTGCTGCTATTGATGAGTATGCCAAAGAGCATGAGGGTAAGTGCCCTTGGATCTCAACTGCATGTCCCTCTGTTGTGGAACTTGTTAGAAAGTACTATAGCGACGATGTCTCTCGTTTAGCTCACGTCCCATCTCCCTTACAGACCCACTCTGCCTATTTAAGACACATCTATGGTGATGATATTGGTATAGTATTTATAGGGCCTTGTGTTGCTAAAAAGAATGAAGCTGATGAAACTCCAGGTTACCCTGATGTAGCGCTTACATTTAATGAACTAAGGGAGTGGATCGAAAATGAACATCTTTCAATTAAAGATGCTGATACCTCAACAGTTCCCTCCTTTATTCCAGCAAAGGCTGGCCTTTCAACCTACTACCCTGTAGAGAGGGGGCAAATTATTACTTCATCTCTTTGGGGTGATAAACCATTTTGCCAAGATGCACTTGCCCTTTCAGGTATTAATGAACTCTCTTCCGTCCTTGATCAAGTTGATAGCACTACACCATTTTTAGAGCTTCTTGGTTGTGAGGGTGGGTGTATTAATGGTCCTTCAAGTGATAGAAAGCTATCCCTTGCAAAGCGTAAGAATGCGGTAATTCAATTTACAAAACAGCGCTTAGATAATAATGAGACACTCTTTGTACCTCCTAAGGAGTTCGTCTCTGAGCTTCTAACTAAGGGGTATGGTATCTTAGGTTCTAAGCAGCCTACCTCTGCTACAGATTTTAAGAAGAAGTTCCCTGAGAGCGAAATCACTAGAGCCTTAGCTGAACTTGGCAAGATTACAAAAGCTGATGAGTTAAATTGTGGTGGCTGTGGTTATAACACTTGCCGAGATATGGCTGCTGCCTACCTTGATGGTATGGCAGAAGCTGAGATGTGCGTTACCAAGATGCGTAAAGAGGCACAAAGTAAAGTTGATGTGCTTCTTAGGACGATCCCTAATGCAATTGTTATTGTAGATAGTGACTTAAATATTGCTGATTGCAATATCAACTTCTTACGTATCTTTGGTGATATGGATGAATCTATCTTAGATGAGAGTACTCTATCCTTAGTCTCTGGCTTGCCACTTGAACGCTTTGTCCCATTCTTTGAGAAGTTCCGCGATGAGATGTATGCAAATAAACGAGGGCAATATCGTCTTCACTATAAGGATAAGTTCTTGCGTGTTACCTTCTTCTTAGTTGAGAAGAATCGCCTTTTAGGTGCCATGTTTGAAGATATTACATCTCCTACTGTTAGAAGGGAAACTGTAGTAAAGAAGGCTGAAGATGTAATTCAAAAGTCACTAGAAACTGTCCAGCAGATCGCATCACTACTTGGTGAGAATGCTGCTGAAACTGAGATTATGCTCAATAGCTTAATTGATGCTTTCTCCGTCCACTCTGATAAAAATGATGGTTTTACCATCGATAAGGACCAAGATCTATGAACAATATCTTCATAGATGTGGACTATGCTCAAATATATAAAAGTGGACAGAAGATAGGTGGAGATGTCTTCCTCCTTTCACGTAATCCTGATAGCAACCAAATAGTTGCAACTCTATCTGATGGCCTAGGTTCTGGTGTAAAGGCTAATGTGCTTGCCTCTTTAACTGCCCATATGGCACATAAACTAAGCTTTAGCCCTATCGATTTAAACCACTCAGCTGAGATTATTATGAATACGCTTCCTGTGTGTAAGGAGCGAAAGATTAGTTATGCTACCTTTACCATAGCTGATATTCGCTATGGACAGAGTATGGAGAATATCAATGTTCATTTAGTTGAGTATGACAATCCTCTCTCTTTACGCTTTCAAGGCTCTGATGAGATTACTTGGTCTCGTGATAAACAGGAACTTCAACGTGCTGCGGCATTTAAAAAGGAAACTATACAGTACTCATCCTTTAATATGGATATTGGAGAGCGTTTAATTATCTTCTCTGATGGAGTTACTCAGTCAGGGTTAGGTAAGAGCCTACCTCTAGGGTGGCGTCTGCAGGGAGTTAAGGAATTTGTATCTGAGTTAATTAAAGCTAACCCAGATATCTCCTCAAGAGAGCTCTCTCAGGCTATCGTTCATAAAGCAAATTCACTCGATGGCATGGTCTCAAAGGATGACATAACTGCCGTTGTTGTATATATTAGGAGACCGAGGAAAACACTTGTCGTCACCGGCCCACCTTACACCAAGGAGGCTGATGAGATTTTGGGGCAAAAGATAAGTGAATTCCAAGGAAAAAAGATTGTCTCAGGTGGTACTACCGCCCTGATAGTCGCTCGTTTATTTAATGCGAAGATAACAGTTGATCTCTCTTCTTGGTCAAAGGATGTTCCTCCCGCTTCTAAGATGGCTGGAATAGATCTTGTTACAGAGGGGATGTTAACTCTTTCGAAGGTGCTTACTGTACTTGAGAATAGGATTCCGCTATCTGAGCTTCCGGATGACCCTGTGAAGCGATTTGTCTCTATCTTGCTTGATTCAGATCAGATCCACTTCATTGTTGGCACTAGGATAAACGAAGCTCATCAGGATCCAAATATCCCTGTGGAGATTGGGATCAGGAGAACAATTATCGGGAGGCTTACCAAAGCCCTCGAGAACATATATCTGAAAGAAACTTCATTAGAATATCTGTAGGAGGATACGTGTTATGAAGAAAGAGAAAGTCCAGGTGAGAATCTGTGTCGGTACTGCATGTTTTGTGCAGGGTGGCTCAGATCTCTTACTCTACAATGACTTTGTAGACCCAGCTGTAGTTGCAGAGTGTGAGATCACAGGCTGTAGCTGTCTTGAAAGCTGTAAAAGCGGTGGGGAAGGGGCTCCCTACGTCGAAATTAATGGCAAGATCTATTCAAAGGTCACACAGGAAAGATTTTCAAAACTCCTTGCGGAGGCTGTAAAGAATGCTTGAGCTTAATAACCAGTATACATCCATGAGGCGCAGGATTGATACTGAAGTCCTGAAGCTCTTCTTTGCAGGAGAACTCGAAGAGAAGGTTGATTCCCTTCCTTTCCAGATCATTCCTAAGGACAGGATCCCTGCCCGCTGTTGTATCTATAAAGAGAGAGCAATGGTTCGCTATAGAATTATGGCTCTTCTTGGTATAGATATCGAACGTTTTGATGATGAAGAAAAACCTTTGAAAGCTTACGCTGAAGAGGTTATGAAGGAAGATCCACCAGTACTTCCACTACTTACAACTATTGTAACAGGTTGTTATGGTTGTCCTCCTGAACAGTATAGGATCTCAGATGCTTGTCGTGGTTGTTTTGCCCGTCCTTGTATGTCCAACTGTCCTAAAGATGCAATTACATTTATCCATGGGCAGGCTCATATCAATGAGGAGAGGTGTATTCGCTGTGGTAAGTGCTTTGATGTTTGTCCATTCCACGCTGTAGTTCACATCCCTGTTCCTTGTGAAGAGGCATGTCCTGTTGGATGTGTACACAAAAATGAACAAGGCTTTGTTGAAATTGATCATCAGCAGTGCATTAGCTGTGGTCGCTGTGCTCGTAACTGTCCATTTGGTGCTATTGCTGAAAAGAGTGGTCTTATCCCAGTTGTTAAGATGATTCAAGATCCAAAAGAGAAGGTTGTTGCTATGATCGCACCTTCAATTGAAGGTCAATTCCCTGGTACCCTTGCTCAGATCAAGAGTGCACTCTTAAAGGCAGGCTTTGATGATGTAATTGAAGTCGCAAAGGGTGCAGAAGTAACATCTGACCATGAAGCTGAAGAGCTTCAAAAGAAGATCAGTGAGAAGGCTGGATATATGACAACTAGTTGCTGTTCTTCATATATGGAACTAGTTAATAAACACTTAACCTTCCTTAAAGATCGCTACTCTGATGCTTACTCTCCAATGATCTACACTGCAAAGCTTGTTAAGGATGCTGATCCTAATGCAAAGACTGTCTTTGTAGGTCCATGTCTTTCAAAGCGTGTTGAAGCTGCTAGAAAGGGTGGTGTTGATGGCGTAATTACCTTTGCCGAACTTGCTGCTATCTTCCTTGCTAAGGGCATTGATGTTCGTGAAGAGGAGAAGGCTGACCTTGGTGATGTTGCCTCTTTTGAAGATTGCCGTAACTTCGCAGTTAGTGCAGGTGTTGCAGGTTGTGTACTCTCTCGTGTTGCGGATAAAGACTCTATTCGTATCATGCCAATTGATGGTGTTGATAAGAAGACCTTCCGCTTGATGAAGACTTGGGAGCGCCGTGCCCCTGATGTTGATCTTGTAGAAGTAATGTGCTGTGAAGGTGGTTGTATCAATGGTCCTGGTACTATTGTAAAACCAGCTGTTGCAATGCGTCTTCGTGGTGGTAATAAAGCCGCAACTCCAGTTAAGTCTGTAAAGAGTGCACTTTAATGTTTTCGCCCTTTAATAAAAGTGGAAATAGAGAGGAGGATGACAAGCTTTTTTTAGAGCTTGCCTCCTCATTTATTACTAGTGAGGATGGTTTAACTACTATCCTCGCTAATCTTTCTGCCCTTTTAAAGTGGTATTTAGATGATGTCTCTTGGATTGGTTTTTATCTCTTTGATGGTGAGAAACTAAGACTTGGACCTTTTCAGGGGTTACCTGCTTGTACCGAGATAAAGATTGGAAAGGGTGTATGTGGTACAGCCTTTAAAGAGAATAGAACTTTAATTGTTAGTGATGTTTCCACATTTCCATCTCACATTGCCTGTTCAGCTACTACTAAAAGTGAAATTGTAGTTCCCTTTTCTTTGGGAGTTCTTGATGCAGATAGCGATTTGCTTAATCGCTTTGATAATCTAGATGCTGATCTTCTTGAAGCAGTTGTTCATATGCTTGACGAAGAGAGGTAAGATTACTATTCTTGCACTCAGTGGCATTGATAAAGACGAGTAATATGAAGTGCCTGTGAAAGAGAGCAGTGGTCGTGGCTGGAAGCCCTGTGACAGGAGTCATATGAAAACCCCTTTTGAGCTGTCTACGAGAAAGTAAGTAGACCGAAAGAAGTTGCGATAAACTTCAAATTAAGCGTCTCTTCCTTTATGGGAGGGGAAGCAAGGTGGTACCGCGGATATGCAAAGAGCCTTTGCAGATTCGTCCTTGCAAGGAAAAAAGTAAGGATGAAGCTGCAAGGGCTTTATTTTTACATACAGGAGTTTTTTATGGCTAATGAAGAAAAACTTGCCACTATTCGCCACTCAATGGCGCATGTTATGGCCGAAGCTGTACTTGAGATGTTTCCAAGTGCACAGATTGCCATCGGACCTTCTATAGAGAATGGTTTCTATTATGACTTTGAACTTCCTCGCACACTTACAAATGAAGATCTTGATGAGATTACAGAGAGGATGAAGAAGATCATCAAAGAGAATAAAGAGTTTAAGAGAATTGAGGTAAGCAGAGACGAAGCTAGAAAGATGTTTGCTGACCAAAAGTACAAGCTTGAGATCCTAGACTCTATTCCAGCTGATGAGAAGGTTACTATCTACAACCAAGGTGGATTTACTGATCTTTGTAGAGGACCTCATGTAAAGAGTACTAAGGAGCTTAATCCTGAAGCTTTTAAACTTATCTCTATCGCAGGTGCTTACTGGAGAGGTAAGGAGTCTAATCCTATGCTTACTCGTATCTATGGAACAGCTTGGACTACTCCTAAAGAACTTAGAGCTTATCTTGATCATCTTGCAGATATTGAACGTAGAGACCATAGAAAGATTGGTAAAGAACAAGATCTCTTCTCTCTTCATGAAGAGGCTGGTCCTGGTTTAGTCTATTGGCATCCTAGGGGAGCTAGAATTAGACAGGCTATCGAGCAGTTCTGGAGAGAAGAGCACTACAAGAATGGTTATGAGATGGTCTATACACCTCATGTTGGTAAGAGCTGGCTTTGGGAGACCTCTGGTCACCTTGGCTTCTATAAAGAGGGTATGTATCCTCCAATGGAGATGGATAAGTCCGATTACTATGTAAAGCCAATGAACTGTCCTTTCCATATTATGATCTACCAGAACTCCCTTAAGAGTTATCGTGACCTTCCTTGCCGCTGGGCAGAACTTGGAACTGTTTATAGATATGAAAAGGCGGGTTCTTTACATGGTCTTATGAGAGTTCGCGGTTTTACTCAAGATGATGCACACCTCTTCTGTACCCCAGATCAAATGGAAGATGAGATCATCGAAGTTCTTCGCTTCTCTCTGCATATGCTTCACTCTTTTGGTTTTGATGAGATACATGCATACCTCTCAACTAGACCTGAGAAGGCAGTAGGTGAAAAAGCTCTCTGGGATAGTGCAATTGAAGCCCTTCGTCGTGCTGTTGAAAAAGAGGGTCTAAAGTATGATGTTGATGAAGGTGGTGGTGCCTTCTATGGTCCTAAGATTGACCTTAAGGTAAAGGATGCTATCGGAAGAGAGTGGCAGCTTTCTACTGTTCAGTTCGACTTTAACCTACCAGAGCGCTTTAAGATGACATTCGTTGATAAAGATGGCGTTGAGAAGAGACCTTTGATGATCCACAGAGCCCTTCTGGGTTCTATTGAACGCTTCTTTGGTGTTCTTATTGAAAACTATGCAGGAGCATTTCCCCCATGGCTCTCTCCTGAGCAGGTTTGCGTAGTTCCTGTTGGTGATATGGCCTTTGACTATGCTGAAAAGCTTGCTTCTCGCTTAAAGAGCTTAGGTTATAGAGCCTATGCAGATCTTTCTAATGATAGAATGAATGCTAAAATTAGAAAGGCGCAAGGACAGAAGGTTCCATACCAGCTCATTATAGGTGAACGTGAGATGCAGGAGGATACTGTATCAGTTCGTTACCGTGGTGGTAAGCAGAAGAATGGAGTCAAGACTGAAGAGTTTATTAAAGAACTTAAAGAGACTGTAGACTCTAAAGCTCAGATCTAATTAATAGTTGCCCCGTGAAGCTACTACGGGGCACTTATTGTTTTAAGAGGAGTTAAAATGCAAAATTTTTATTTTGGAAAAGATATAAAGGCAAAGGATCTTGGTGGAGGGGTAACGCGTAAAGTTTTAGCCCATAGCGATAACCTTATGCTCTGTGAACTTCACTTTGAAAAAGGTGCAGTAGGAAAGCTTCATCACCACGAACACACTCAAATAAGTTATGTTATTTCAGGTGCTTTTGAGTTTGAGATCGATGGAGTTAAGAAGGTAGTTAGAGCAGGGGATAGCCTCTATAAACAGAGTAATGTAGAGCATGGTTGTGTTTGCCTGGAAGAGGGCGTTCTGCTTGATATCTTTACACCTGAGAGAAAAGAGTTTCTTGGAGAGTAAAATGAGAGAAAGTGATGCTAAAAAGCTACTATTAGAAAAAGATAAAAGTATAAATCTACTGGCCCATATTGGTTCAGTTTTAGGTTGGGATTATGAAACTATCCTTCCTAAAGAGGCAAGTGATGAGCGCTGTGAACAACTTGGTTTGATCTCAGAGCTTCACCATGTTGAAGCCACTGCGGCTCCTTTAAGAGAAGCAGTAGAGACTTTAAAGGGCGCTAAAGAGCTTAATGAAACTGAAAAAGCATTAGTAAGAAGTTATGATAAGTTCTTTAAAACAGAAGCAAATTTACCTACTGACTTTGTTAGAGAGTTATCTGAGACCTCTGGACAAGCGCATACCGCTTGGCTTGAAGGAAGGGAAAAGGATGACTTTTCTATCTTTCTTCCTACTCTAAAGCGTCTAATTGAACTTTCAGAAGAGAGAGCAAAGATAATAGCTCCTGAAAAGAAACCATATGATGCTCTTTTGGATCTTTATGAAGAGGATATGACAATGGAGACTCTTGATAGAGTCTTTGGAGACCTTGAAGAGAGTATCCACTCTATAATGGATAAGATAGGGGATAAGAAGAGTGATGATACTTTTCTTTACGCCTCCTACCAAGAGAGTGACCTCCACGCCTTTTGTAATGAGGTTATTAAAAGAATGGGTTTTGATTTTAACCGCGGCTTAGTGGGTTACTCAGCACATCCTTTTACAACTACCTTAGGACGTGATGATATTCGTATAACTACAAGATATACTGATCCAGCAATTATTGACCCGATCTCCTCAATAGTTCATGAGTGTGGTCATGCCCTTTATGAGCAACATGCCGCTTTAAATAGTGCAATTAGAGGAACATCGCTATCAAATGGAGCTTCTTTAGGTATCCATGAGTCACAGTCTCGCTTCTGGGAAAACTTAATGGGTAAGAGTTACTCCTTCTGGGCTTTTGAATATCCACTGCTTCAAAAAGCAATTCCTTCCTTAGAGACTATCTCACTCGATTCCTTCTATAAAGCAATTAATAATGTAACACCATCAGCAATTAGAGTTAATGCAGATGAAGTTACATATAGTCTTCACATAATTCTTCGTTATAGAATTGAAAAAGCGATCTTTGAGCATAGCGTCTCTGTAAATGAACTTCCTTCTCTTTGGAATGAGCTTAGTAGTTCAATTTTGAGATATAAACCTCTAAATGACAAAGAGGGTATCTTACAGGATGTCCACTGGTCACAAGGTAGTTTTGGATACTTCCCAACTTATGCACTTGGTAACCTCTATGGTGCAATGTTTAGAACAAAGCTTATTGAAGATTTAGGTGGAGAAGCCAAACTTGAAGCGGTACTTTCTTCTGGCGATTGGTCACCAATAACCAATTGGCAAAATGAAAATATTTGGCGCTATGGCTGTCTATATACTCCTAGTGAACTTCTTAATAAAGTAACAGGACGAAAACTTGACGCATCTGACTTTAAGAAATACCTTGAAGTCAAGTATAGTAAGATATACTCCCTATAAGGAAAAAGAGAAAAGTTATGAATCTTCCAAATAAACTTACCGTTCTTCGTTTAGTAATGGTACCTGTATTTTTTATTGCATATTCCCTTCCAACTTGGTTTGGACCCTCCTTGGAAATGGCTTCAGTTGTTTTGATGCTCATCTGCTATGCAACGGCAGAGCTTTCGGATCTCTTAGATGGAAAGATCGCTAGAAAGTACCACCTAGTTACAGACCTAGGAAAGGTTATGGATCCCTTTGCTGATACCCTTTCTCATCTTACCTTCTTTGTCTGCTTCTTTGGCGCGGGAATTATGCCAGGTCTTGCTTTGATCATCATAATGTGGAGAGAGTTTTCAATTCTCTTTATGCGTATGCTTATGATGGGAAAAGGAAAGGCAGTTGCTGCTAATATTTGGGGAAAGAGTAAAACAGTTTTATATGCAATTACCTCCATTCTTTCAATTATCTACCTAGTTGCTTCATACTTTGCACCTGGAAACTGGGAGAGTACTTACTATATTGTACTTCAAGTATTCTTCTATCTTGCCGCAGTTGCAGCTCTCTTAAGTTTTACAACTTATATGAGTGCAATTTTAAAGAGTAAAGCGCTTTCAGGAATGACTAGATGAAGTTGCTTGAAGCTTATAAAGAGGGAGAGTGCGACCGCCTCTCCCTTATTATTTCAGATGTCGATGATACTATTACAACAGAGGGGCGCTTACATCCAGATGCTTTAATTGCAATGGAGGAGGCTGTCGAAAAGGGGTATAAGATAATCTTACTCTCAGGTGGCTCTGCTGGCTGGTGTGATGTTTACCTTCGTCAATGGCCTGTATATATGGTAATAGCAGAGTCAGGGGCTCTTCTTTTATATAAAGATGAAAATGGTACTGTTTGTTACGAGAAGAACCCTTTGATCAAGGAAGAAGATTTAAAGAAGAGGGAAACACTATTAAGAATGCTAGGTTCTGACTACCTCTCTTCTGACCAATATGCGCGTCTTTATGATATAGCAGTTGATCTACATAAGATACCAAGTGAAAGAGTTGAAGATGTAAAAAGAGAGGTTGAAAGAATGGGTGGTCACTATGCCTTTTCATCTATCCATATGAATATTTGGTTTGGCGACTATTCAAAGAGAAAAGGTCTTTTAACCTTTATGAATCTATGCGGTATCGAAGAAGGACTTCTTAAAAAGAGTTCGATCTACTTAGGCGATGCCCCAAATGATAGCGATATGTTCTCACTCATCCCCCTTTCAGTTGGCATGGTCTCTGTAATGGAAAGGTCTAAGGAGTTTACTTCTCTACCTCGTTATTATGTTCCTTATAGGGGTGGTCGAGGCTTTGCATTTGCCATCGATGAACTACCCGCCAAAAAAAAGTTGAAAATTTTTAATAAAAATCTGTTGACATGTTTTGCCTCATTTTGCTATGTTAGCAAGGCACGCTGACGGAAACAACAGAT
>X235_Pygmy_Slow_Loris__coassemble_32_pt1 | contig 23620 bp, 19 predicted proteins | sample X235_Pygmy_Slow_Loris__metabat2_low_PE_001 | metagenome-assembled genome bin X235_Pygmy_Slow_Loris
CCAGTCTTCTTTAAGCCAGCATGACCAAGCCAAACTGTATTTGGGACTATTCCACCAAACAGTGCAGAAAGCATTGTGAAGACACCATCTGCAAATTGGGCTTCTCTAACTGAATACATATCTCCTGCGGCATTTGCACCTTCAACATTGTCCATCGTCTCAATAAAGTTATAGATCTCTATTGGGATTATGATAGAAAGATAAGGAACAACAATGGCAAATCCACTCAATAGATATTGAATTGTATTAACTGGATTAGGGAAATAGAATCCAACATTAGAGAAATCAAATGTTGATTTTCCTAAGCAAATTGAGTAGATGATACCACCTACGATAGCGACTACTAATGGGGGAATCTTCTTAGGAAATAGATAGCCGCCGAAGAGTCCAACCATAGCAACTATAAAGATAGGAAGACCTAAGACAGGGTCACCAAAGATATCAAAGACACCTTGGGTTGCCATCCAAATAAAACCAATTCCAGCAACTGTACCTAAGAGAGCTGCTCGTGGAATACTCTTCTTGATGTATGGTCCAATAAAGCCACCACAGAACTCTACAAAACCACCTATAAAACAAGCAGCAATTGCAGCAGACCAGGCAAGTTCAGGATCACCTAAGGCATAGTGAAGAGGAACAACAACGCCATAAAGGATAACAAACATTGCAGTAGTTGATACCCCAGAAGGCAGTGCAGTCATAGTTGATACACCATTCTTCTTCGCTAGCTTATATCCCATATAGGCGTAGTAAAAGCCACCTGCCATAAGTCCTATGGACATACCTGGTATTACACGTCCAAATACGATCTCATTAGGCCAGCCTAAGACACCAGTCAATGTTGCAATTACAATTAAGTAATTGACAATATTATTCGGCACGATATAGGCAATACCACCTATGTCTCCTCTGGTAAACCATGAGACCTTCAGTTTCTTCTCATCCATTTCTTTCTCTCCTGTGGTGTGTGAATTACTGGGTTATGTAAGTAAATTTAGTTACGTCAAAAAGTCCTTTATCTGTAAGTTTGATCTCAGGAATAACGGCAAGTGACATAAAGCCAAGTGTCATTATAGGTTCAACAGATTTTGAGATCTTAAGTTCGTCAAAAGCTCTCTTATTGAAAACTTCCAGCTCCTTTGCGATCTCTCTTCCATCTTTGTCACTCATAATGCCACCAATTGGCATTGGGATCGATTCAAGAACTTTACCATCCTTTACTAAGACTACCCCGCCCTGCTGTTTTATTAGAGCTTCTACCGCTTTTTCCATTTCATCATCACTGATACCAACTACTATGATGTTATGAGAGTCATGAGCAATAGACTGTGCAATTGCACCATGTTTCAATCCAAAGCCCTTTAAAAGGCCTACTGCAACATTGCCAGTACCTTTATGTCGTTCGACAACGGCTACTTTAACAACGTCCTTATTAGGATCATAAACAAACTCACCCTTCTCATTTCTCTTAACATGTTCTACTGTTTTCTTTGTAAGAACTCCACCAGGAAGTAGTTCAATGACTATGGCATCATCACTTGAAAGCTTTAATGCAAGCTTCTTTTTAGAGAAGTCTTTTACCACAACAGTACCCATTACAGAGTCGATAGGATACTTTTCTGTATGAGGAAGGTACTTTCCATCTTTAGCAACAAGAACTCCTTCCATATACATCTCTTCACAGTTAAACTCTTCAAGATTATCCAAAACAGCAATATCTGCAAGAAGACCTGGAGCGATAGCACCACGGTCTGAGAGTCTAAAGCACTCTGCTGCATTGATAGTTGCCATCTGAATTGCAGTTATAGGATCGATACCATTTTGAACACAAAGTCTTAGATGGTTATCGATATGGCCACATTCAAAAACTGTTTTAGGATGTCTATCATCAGAACAGAGAAGACAACGTCTTGAGTTGTATACAGTAACACCCTTTAAAAGGTTAACTAAGTCATGACAGGCAGTTCCTTGACGAAGTAAAACATATACACCAGCAGAGAGACGTGCATTCATCTCCTCAAGAGAAGAACACTCATGATCTGTATGGATGCGTGCACAGAGGTATGCAGTTAAATCATCACCTTTAACTCCAGGGCTATGGCCATCGATAAGCTTATTATTCTTAAAGGCAACCATTATCTTATCAAGCGTATCGCTATCTGCATTGATAATTCCAGGGTAGTTCATAAACTCACCAAGCCCAAGTACATTCTCATAGTTGATAGGTTCTTCCATATCAGCTGCATTTATAACAGCTCCTGAGGTTTCAAAAGGAGTTGCAGGAACGCAAGATGGGAGCATGTACTTGATATCTAATGCAGTATGCTTTGCAGCATTAAGCATGTACTTAAAACCAGTAATGCCACAAACATTTACGATCTCATGGGGATCTGCAATGATCGTTGAAGTTCCATGAGGAACTAAGATTTTTCCTAGCTCCTCTGGAGAGAGATAACTTGACTCAACATGGATATGGCTGTCGATGTAACCAGGGACAATATACTTACCTTTGCAATCGACCTCTTTTTCTCCTTCGAAAGAACCAAGACCAACAATATACTTTCCCTTAATTGCGACATCAGCTTTTACAATAGTATGCTGAAATACATCAACAACATTAGCATTCTTAAAGACGATATCAGCTTTTTCTTTATGAGTGGCAGTGTGAATCAGTGCAGTTAATTCTTGTTTAGTCATCTATTTCTCCTCATGTAAAGCTACGATTGGGTTAAAGACACATAGATTCTTTGTATCAATTGGACCAACATCGGTAAGAGCGAAATCTGGCAAGCAGGTAATTGGTAAGAAGAACATATACATAAGAGGTTCAGGAAGGTCACAGCCAAGGCTATTAGCAGCTTTAGCTAGCTTTAGCTCCTTAGCAGCAATTACTTCAGGCTCTTCATCAGAGCAAATACCACCAACAGGAAGGGATAAGAATTCAAGCACCTTGCCATCCTTAACAACAACCTGACCACCCTTTTGGTCGATAAGGTAGTTAACAGCAAAGGACATATCTTCTGCATTAGTACCGATTACAACAATATTATTGTCATCTGGAGCTGCTGATGAGGCCATAGCACCACACTTTAAGTTCCAACCAGAACAGAAGGCTAATGCTTTATTTCCATTCTTTCCAAAGCGCTCTAAGATAGCACACATTGCAACATCTTGCTTTGTATCAGGAAGCACAACATGATCTTTAACTTTAAGAGTTGCATCCTTTCTATTTCTTAAGAATGGTCCAATAACATTCATTGAGATAACATCAGCAGAACCATTAGCAATATCTACTTTATATTCAAAGTCTTCCTTAGTAGTCTTCTTACACTTTAATACACTGGTAAGTACTTCACTTCTCTTTGGAGCTTTTAAGTCATATGAGATCTTTCCATCTTTAGCTACAACTTTACCATTTGTCATAACCTGTAAGACATTAAAATCAGTAAGGGAGTCAACAAAGAGGATATCTGCAATTCTTCCAGGAGAAATAGAACCAATTCTATCATCGATTCTATAAGCTTCAGCACTATTAATAGTAGCCATCTGGATGGCGGTAATTGGAAGAACACCAGCTTGAATTGCTAATCTTACTACATTATCAAGGTGACCATGAGCAATGATATCAGATGCAATAACATCATCTGTACAGAAACTAGTTCTACGAGCAAATGCCGGATTAACCTCTGTAATAGCTTTAATATTCTCCTTTAAGAAGTGTGTAACAGAAGATTCACGAATAAGCATATGCATACCCTTTCTCATCTTCTCTACAACTTCTTCATGGTCATAGCTTTCATGGTCAAGACGAATACCTGCACAAAGATATCCATTTAAATCTTTACCTCTTGCCAGAGGTGCACAACCAAATACAGGAAGACGATTCTTGCTAGCTTCAATAATTGCCCCAAGAGTATTCTCATCCTCCTCTTGGATGTGTTCACGAACTGTTTCCCAAACACCAAAACACTCACTCCACTTTTGGACAGCTTTATGAGTATCTGCAGTAATATCATATGTAATTGTTGATTTAGGGAATGTGTATGGAGTTTGATGAGGAGCACCCCAGAAGACCTTAAGTGGGCTCTGCTTTACTTCTGCGAAGATCTCTTTTAAACCTTCAAGACCAGAGACTGAAATATACTCATCAAGACCTGATATCATGGAAGTAGTACCATGAGGAACAACAGCTTTAGCATAACTTGTAATACTCATCTTTGAGCATTCGCTATGAATGTGTCCATCGATAAGGCCAGGTACTAAGTATCTACCTTCAGCATCAATAACAAGTGTGTCTTTGCCAATGTAATCATTTACATCACCAGTTGCGACAATGGTATCTTCGTAAATTGCAATATCAGCAGGGTAAACTTCGCTAGACATTACGTTTACAAGCATGCCACCTTTGATCACTGTTGTAGCAGGAATGGTTCCCCTGCCAGCCCTAATTAACTTTTTCAAGTTTTCCATGTTTTTTTCCATACTATTTCTCCTTTATGAAAAAAAAGATACTTCCGCGCCCAGACAGGGAGCTAATACAGGCTTCCCGTCCTGTGAAAATATCTAATGGAATTTTTCTTTATGATGTCAAAAAGCTAGTAGTAGAATATCACGATTTTTAATTCGTGCAATAGAAAAATAAAGTAAAATTTTAAAACTTAATAACAAAAACACACATAGAAATAATTAAAAATACAACATGTTGCATTTTATTTACTCTTTTGCAACAAATTTAAGCTCAATTAGCAATTGAAAAATGATAAGGTTGTTTATATGTGTTTTATTAAATAACAAAAAAGAGCCACTAGAAAACTCTAATGGCTCTGTTAACTTAAGTAAGAATATTACTTACTTGTTTATCTTTACTTCGATCCTACGAGGAACAGCTTCGCTCTTCTTAGGAACTGTAATAAGAAGTATTCCATTCTTATAGTCGGCGGTAATCTTGCTCTCTTCAGCATGTTCAGGAAGTGTGAAGCTACGCTCAAATGCAGGAGTGCAAATCTCTCTAGCTACTACATTAGTACCTTCAGCTACATCCTTTGTAACACCTTCAGCAGAGAGCTTTAAGACATGGTTATCAACATGGATGTTGATCTTATCTTCATCATAACCAGCAACCTCTGCTTCTATGATGTAAGCCTCTTTAGTCTCATATACATCTACTGGTGGGATCTTATGGCCTGTATTGCTCCAAGCCTCAAGAAGGTCTCCAAATACACTACCAAAATCTGAATCTGGGTTTCTATAATAATATTTCATCTTCGTATCTCCTTACTTATTAATTTTAACGTCAATCTTTTTGACTTCTGCTTTCTCAGCCTTAGGAATAGAAACTGTTAATACACCCTTATTATAAGAGGCACTAAGAGCTTCCTCATTTACTCCTTCAGGAAGAGTAAAGCTTCTTTCAAAGGAAGAAACCTTTCTTTCTCTTACAAGGTACTTCTTACCTTCTTTCTCACTCTCATTAGATGAGGACTCAGCACTGATGTGAAGAACATGTTTCTCAACATAGAGTTTGATGTTCTCTTCATTGAAGCCTGGCATCTCAGCTTTAATTACAAATGAATCTTTATTCTCTTCAATATCAACTGGAGGGAATTTAGAGGTTTTTACACCCCAATCACTTAAAAAGTTATCAAAGAAGTTATCTAAGCTTCTGTCGTAGTCTCTATTATATTTCTGAATGTTTGCCATAATCGGCCTCCTAATTTCTTAATCTTTATGCCATCTATACTGCACAGCGCGTGCCAACTTATACTTTTTATTTATATTATAAAGAAATAGATAAATAGAAGAAAATTAAGAACTTCTCTTTTTTATTCATAATGAGTCATTTTGATACATACATGTACAAAATAACTCAAAATCGAATCCTTTTTCCCTTATTATTCTCATTCTCTACCTTAAAAAGAGTCAATGAAACTCAAAGGTAGCTGTAAACTCAGCTAATGTTTGGCTTTTAATACCAGAGAAGTTAACGATACGTTCTCCTGATGTAATTATCACCCTACTCTCTACCTCTCCGATAAAGATAAAGTTATCTAATACATTTTCACTTAAAAAGCAGATGGCAAGAGTATGGCTGTTAAGGGTTGCATAAAGTGCATAGGAGGAGTCTTTAAGCGTTATAGTCTTTACGCTATAGCCAAGAGATAAGAGATGACGAACTGCAAGTAGTCGTTCATTATTACCTTTATAATAGTAAGGAAGTAAAAAACGCTTAGAGCTATTCTCCCTATCTTCAATTGAGAAGAATAGACCTGAGGAGATAAAGCGTCTTACATACTCTTTTGCAGTAACATGACTCTTAATTTCAGTCTTTCTAATTATCTCTCTAAAGCTAAGTGCATTACCTGCACTTTGCCTTAGATGATCATAAAGAAGAGGAACCTTATCGCTATCGGGAATAAAGGGCATCAGGACATAATTATAAAGTGCATGTGCTGTGATAAGGTCTTCATTTTCCTCACTAAAGAGAACTACTGTTACCCCTTCACTAGCAATCTCTTTACACTTTGTAATTGATAAATTGAGGTTATCAAATGAGGGGTACAAGCTACTATGTGGAGCAGCAAACGATAGAGAACGAACGCTAAACTTAAATAGATTTTTTAAAAACTTCATATACTATATAAAACAAGAAATTGAATTTTTGTTTTATTGTATAAAAAAAGCGGACTTTTCAGCCCGCTTTAAATGTTTACTTCTCTAAGACAGCTTTAATTCTTCTAACACCAGCTGAAGATGATTGCTCTTTAACAATCTTAAAGTGTCCCATATCACCAGTATGGGTAACATGAGGTCCACCACAAACCTCTTTGGAGAAGTCTCCGATGGAGTAAACTGTTACTTTTTCACCATACTTAGAGTCAAACTGAGCCGCAGCACCAAGGTCTTTAGCCTCCTCTACACTCATTGTCTCACAGGTAACAGGTAGATCCTTCTTAATCTGTTCATTAACAAGATCTTCAACCTCTTTAAGTTCCTCTTTAGTCATTGGCTGTGGATGGTTAAAGTCAAAGCGAAGGCGTTCTGCTGTAATATTAGAACCAAGCTGCTTTACATAACCACCAAGTACCTTTGAAAGAGCGGCATGAAGTAGATGAGTTGCGGTATGGAGTGCGGTTGTAGCTTCACTATGGTCAGCAAGGCCACCTTTAAACTGTTGCTCAGCACCAGCACGGCTAACCTCTTGATGCTTCTCAAATGCAGCAGCAAACCCCTTCTCATCAACTGTAAAACCATGCTCTTGAGCTAGCTCACGAGTAAGTTCAATTGGGAAGCCATATGTATCATAAAGCTTGAAAGCAAGACGACCTGAGATCTCACGAGAGTTGCCCTTCATAAGATTAGGAAGCATCTTTTCAAACTCTTTTTCACCCTTTACCAGAGTATCAGAGAATTTAGCTTCTTCTTTTTCAAGTTCGGTAAAGATGAAATCTTTGTGTTCAATGATTTCAGGATATGGTTCACCATAGAGATCAAGAACAATTGAAGCTAATGAAGAAAGGAAGTGTCCTTCAATTCCAAGCTTCTTTCCATGTCTTACAGCTCTTCTGATAAGACGACGAAGGATATAGCCTTGTCCTACATTGGAAGGAGCCATACCTCTCTGGTCACCAAGAATAAAGACAGAGGTTCTAACATGGTCACTTATGATTCTTATAGAGATATCATCCTCTTCATTCTCTCCATACTTTTTACCAGTAAGCTTTTCGATTCCAGCGATAATTGGCTTAAAGACCTCAGTCTCATAGACGCTCTTCTTGCCCTGTAAGATAGCGATAGTTCTTTCGATACCCATTCCAGTATCAACACACTTACGCTCCATCTCAACATAACGACCATCATCAAGCTTCTTGTAGCCCATGAAAACATCATTCCAGATCTCAAAGTATTTTCCACACTTACAACCTGGCTTACAATCTGGACCACAAGCTGGACGTCCTGTATCAATAAACATCTCGCTATCAGGACCACAAGGGCCAGTTTCACCAGCAGGACCCCACCAGTTATCTTCTCTTGGCATAAAGTAGATTCTATCTCTGCTAATTCCTAAACTTGCCCAAGTATCAGCAGCTACATCATCACGAGGAACTTCATCATCCCCTGCAAAAACAGTAACAGATAAACGTGTAGGTTCAATACCAAGATACTTTGTTAAAAACTCATAGCTATAACTGATAGCTTCCTTCTTAAAGTAAGCTCCAAGAGACCAGTTTCCAAGCATCTCAAAGAATGTGAGATGATGGGGATCACCTACAGAATCAATATCACCAGTACGAATACACTTCTGGTAATCTACAAGCTTATTTCCAGCTGGATGAGGAGCACCTAAGATATAAGGTACTAGTGGATGCATTCCAGCAGTAGTAAAAAGAACAGTTGGATCGTTTTCAGGGATAAGTGAAGCACCAGAAATCTGCTTATGCCCCTTGGAAACGAAGAAATCGATATACATTTTTCTTAATTCATTTGCAGTAATTGGTTTCATAGTAAAAAGGAGTATATTGCTTTTAGCACAAGTGAGCAATAAGTGAAAAGCTAAACTTAAGCCTTTAAACAACCTATAAGAACAATTAAAACTCTACCATTTAGCTAATAAACATATTCTGTAACTGCTAATATGATTATACTTCTGCATCTGTTAAAGATTCATTGAGGATAGAAATTAGATCTTCTCTATCACATGAATGACAGATATTCAAACTTGTGTTCGTTTACTGTTTAAAAACTCAACTAGTTCGTGAACTGTTGTAACTGGATTGCTGCTTCGGCATATCACATTAAAATTTTCTCTTTCTAGCTTCTCCACTCGTTCTTTTGCATATTTAATCGCATTTGACTGTTTTGCTCTTATACTTTCAAAAATGTCATCATTTTTTTCATATTGTTCTAAATATTTTTTCTTTTTCAGAATATTAATTACTTCAGCAGAATCCCTTATATACACTTCTCTTTTTTCAAAATGTAGCAGATACCAATACTCAAAGCATGGATTTGAATAAGCAATTTTAAATCCATGTTGCACAGCATAACGATTAGCAACTTGAAGAGAAGAGTCTTTATTGTCATCACAATCAAATACACACCAAAGTTGATCTCCATCTTTCGGATAATAATCAGCTTGAGAAATCAAAGCTTTTGCATGTTTTACTAAATGTTCAGCTGCTTTATGTTTAGAAGGTATTGGAACAACATCCACTAAACAATTTCTCGAACGAAAATGTCTGAAATATAAAGTTTCGGTTTCCTGTCCTTCACAAATCACGTAGATAATAGGTCTTCTTTGTCTCTTTTTTACTTTGTTTGGATTATATTCATTCCTCATTGAGCTCTTCTCCAATAAAAGGGATCGCTCCAAAACGCCCTTGAAGATATCCTTTTCGCACATTTTCCCCTTTTCTAGGAGAGAATGAAGAAAGAGAATAAAGCTCTGTTTCACAACTTTTATCACTCTTTTCAGCAAACCATATCTGATCTCTGCGAAAGAGATTTAGATCAAGTAACATGGCATCATGTGTAGTAAAAAGAAGTTGCATTCCATTTGTGTTTATACTCTTATCAAGAACCATTTTGATCAAATGTCGAGTTAAAAGAGGATGAAGGCTATCTTCAATTTCATCAACTACTAAAAGTTCTCCTTTTTCAAGGGCTTGCAACCAACCTCCAATAAGAGCAAAAAAATGTTGAGTACCAATAGACTCCTGCTCCATTAATAGTTGAAAATATTCTATTCCTCCATCCTCTTTTATGATTCTATGTGTTGTTTTTATAAGTGGTGTTTTACTTGATGTATCACTAATTGAAATATCAGTAATACCTAAATCAGCTAATAACAATTCTTTTAAAACTCTACTTTTTTTATCACTTCCGCTTATAATCAGAGCAACAGTTTCAGAGAGAGAGGGGTCCTTATTCATCAAAAAATCAATCTTATCAAGAAACCACTTATAAGCGTTTTCAGTTTGCTTTAAATTCCAGTCATTAGATGAAACTAAATAAAGTTTATTATCTGGAGTACGCTTACTTAATGTTGTTTGCTCACTTATATTTTCTCTAAACTCATATATATCATCTTCTCTTGAGAAGATTAAAGCTTCTCTTCCATTTGGCCAGTAATATAGATATTCATTAATTATTTTTTGATCATTGAAAGAAAAACCATAGGTATATCGGATGGAAGCATAAAAAAACATAACTTCAAAAAATGTGGGTTCTTTTGATAATCCAAAGGGCTCCCATGGAAGAACTTGCCCTTTAGAAACTTTGGAAGCTTTACCTAATATCATCTCAAGCATAGCCATCATAGCATGCAGGACATTGCTCTTTCCTGCTGCATTTGCACCATAAATAGCAATAACAGGCGAAAGCATCATTTTACTATTTGGATGAAGTAAACAATCTTGAAAAGACTTATCATTAGAAGAACGAAAACTAATAACAGCACTATTTTTTATCGATCTATGATTTCTTACTGTAAACTGTATTAACATTTTTTCAATACCCTTAATACACTTTGCATTTTATTCTTATAAAATTACATGAGTCAAGTTTTATTTATTGATAATACAGTTTTTATGCAAAATATAACTTTAAATTTAGAAATATCGAGTTTTATACAAATATATTTTAGATTCTAAAATCATAGTCACTATCTTTTTTATATTCAGAGATTAGATTCGTTTTAGTGCATGAATGACACTTAGATATATCCTTTACGCCGCTTAAGCCCTTTCCAGACACATAAACATTATCAAGAGAAAAGGAGCCAATAGAGAATGAACTATTTAAGCAAAGCTGAAAAAGGGAGTAGAGTGCATTTCTTACTCTATTACTATTAGAGATCTCTGATAGAGGTTTTCCTTCTACTTTAGAAACGAGTAGGAAGGGTTCCTCTTCAAATAAAACTTTAGAGATGGGTAGTTTATCTTGAAGATTTTTATAAGCATATACCTCTTCCTCTGTTGGGTAGATTATTAGCGTTGAGTAGTTAAACTCTTTAACAGATCTTCTTTTTTCTATTGGTAAAAGTAGGTCACTTCGTCTTTTTATCGTCTCTTTTATCGCTTCAATCTCCCTCCATTTATCAATCCCTTCTTTATCACCAGAAAGAAGAATTGAAGGAACTTTTTCTCCTTCATAAGAGAGAGGATGAGTGTACTGAGGATACTCTAAAAGAGAGGAGTCGAAGCTCTCTTCCTCTATTGAAGAACTTCTAAGCACGCCCTCTTGTAATCTAATAACAGAGTCAGCAACTACCATAGAAGGAAGTTCTCCACCTGTTAAAATATAATCCCCAATTGATATCTCCTCATCCACATATTTCTCTACTCTTTTATCAAAACCTTCATAGTGGCCTGAAATTAAAATAAGATCTTTTTTTCTTGCAAGTTCTCTAACTTTTTCTTGAGTATATGGCTTACCTTTAGGAGAGAGTAAAACTACATACGATGAGTCTGTTTTAACTTTACTTAAAGCTCTATGAAGACTATCTACACGAATAAGCATGCCGGCTCCACCACCATAAGGGGAGTCATCGATCGCTCTAAAGGAGCCATCTGTATGCTCTTTGATATCAACAACATTAACCTCAACAATGTTTTTTTCAATGGCACGTTTTGTAACAGGAAAGGATAAAAAACTATCAAAGGAGGAGGGAAATAGAGTAAGAAATGTTATCTTCACACCTACTCCCTTGTCTGATTCTCATCCCAAAGGATGGTTTTGCCCTCTTTTCTTGTCTTATTCATATCAATTAAACGTTGGTTTTCAGAACCACGAAAGACAAGGGAAAGGTTCTTCTTCTCTTCTATAAATCTACCATCAACTAAGACATCTATTAGTGATAAGATCTTCTCAGTATCCTCTGTATGAGGATGAACGCCCTCTTTCATTAGTTCATCTTCAAGACGATAACCTGAGAAGATCCAGATATCTTTTTCAGGATACATCGCTCTAACTTTTTCAAGTAAGGGTAAGATGACATGTTGGTTTTCTGGTTCAAAGGGTTCACCACCTAAGATGGTAAGCCCTTTGATGTAATCAGGTTTTAAAGCAGAGAGAAGTTCCTCTTCCGTCGCTTTTGTATATTCACTTCCAAAGAGAAAGTTCCAAGTCTCTTTTTGAAAGCAACCTTTACAATGATTACGACAGCCAGACACAAATAGGGAGACCCTAACTCCAGGGCCATTGGCAACATCGATATGCTTTAGTGCTCCGTAATACATGTCTCTCCCTTATATAACCTAGAGGTGTAATACACGCTCCTTAATCTCTTGAGTTCTACCTTGGTTCCAGAATTGGGTACCAATATATCCACAGGTTCTACGAGCTACATTTAGCTTATTTTGGTCCCTGTTGTGACAATTTGGACACTCCCATACCAGCTTTCCATCATCTTCAACAATCTTAATCTCACCATCAAAACCACACTCTTGGCAGTAATCTGACTTGGTATTGAGCTCAGCATACATGATATTATCATATATAAAGCGCATTACTGAGAGAACGCCTTCAAGGTTGTTTTGCATATTAGGTACCTCGACATAGCTAATAGCACCACCCGGAGAAAGACGCTGGAATTTAGCTTCAAGGGCAAGCTTTTCAAAGGCATCAATTGGTTCAGTTACATGTACATGATAACTATTAGTAATGTAGTTCTTATCAGTTACACCTTTAATTATGCCAAAGCGACGCTGTAAGCACTTTGCAAACTTATATGTTGTTGATTCCAGTGGAGTGCCATAGATCGAGTAATCTATATTCTCTTCCGCTTTCCACTTGTTACAAGCATCATTTAAGTGTTGCATTACTTTAAGACCAAACTCTTCGCCCTCTTTTTCAGTAAGCTTCTTACCAGTTACCTCATAGACACACTCCCAAAGACCTGCATAGCCTAGAGAGATAGTTGAATATCCACCATAAAGAAGCTTGTTAATTGTCTCACCTTTCTTTAAGCGAGAGAGAGCACCATACTGCCAAAGGATTGGGGCTGCATCAGAGAGAGTACCCAGAAGGCGTTCATGACGACATCTTAAGGCTCTATGACAAAGTTCAAGACGCTCATCAAAGATATTCCAGAACTTCTCTTCATCTTTTCCCTCTTGGCAAGCGGTACATGCAACATCTACCAAGTTGATAGTTACAACACCTTGGTTAAAACGTCCATAGTACTTAGGCTTTCCATTCTCATCAACATAAGGAGTTAAGAAGCTACGGCAACCCATACAGGTGTAGCAGTTACCATTACCATTCTTATCAACCTTAAGCTTCTTCATAATCTTTTCAGAGATGTAATCAGGGACTAAGCGCTTAGCAGTACACTTAGCGGCAAGTCTTGTTAAATAGTAGTAAGGTGAAGACTCGTGGATATTATCCTCTTCAAGGACATAAATAAGCTTTGGGAAAGCAGGAGTTACATAAACACCCTTCTCATTCTTTACTCCAATATAACGTTGCTTTAGAACCTCTTCGATAATAATAGCCAAATCTTTCTTAAGCTGAGGATCTTTAGCTTCTCCAAGGTACATAAAGACAGTTACAAATGGAGCTTGGCCATTTGTAGTCATCAAAGTAACTACTTGGTACTGTATGGTCTGTACACCCTTTTCAACCTCACTTCTAAGTCTCTCTTCAACAATTTGAGAAAGCTTTTCCTCGCTTGGCATAAAACCAAGTTCTTCAAACTCTTTTATTGCATTAGCTCTAATCTTCTCTCTTGAAACTTGTACAAAAGGAGCTAGATGAGTAAGTGAGATAGATTGTCCACCATACTGGTTTGATGCAATTTGTGCGATGATTTGGGTGGCAATATTACAGGCAGTTGAAAAGCTATGTGGCTTTTCAATCATAGTCTCTGAAATAACAGTACCATTTTGAAGCATATCATCAAGATTAATAAGGTCACAGTTATGCATATGCTGGGCATAGTAATCTGAATCATGGAAGTGGATAATACCCGCTTTATGAGCCTCAACAATATCTTGAGGAAGTAAAATACGTTCAGTTAAATCCTTACTAACTTCACCTGCCATGTAATCGCGCTGTACGCTATTTACACTAGGATCTTTATTAGAGTTCTCCTGCTTTACCTCTTCATTGTTACATTCAATTAGAGAGAGAATTGTGTCATCAGTTGTGTTCTGTCTTCTAGCTAGAGAACGAACATAGCGGTAAGTTATATACTGCTTTGCAACCTCATAAGCACCATGTGCCATGATCTGGGTTTCAACAAGGTCTTGAATCTCTTCAACTGAGAGAGCACGGGACATCTTCTCACAGCTCTTTGCGACAGAGTCAGCAATACGTCTTATCTGTGTTGGAGTCATCTTAAGACTATCTTCAACGACATTATTTGCTTTAGTTACAGCATTTACTATCTTTTCAATGTTGAATTCTTCTTCTGCTTTATTACGTTTGATGATCTTCATATTTAACTTTCCTTATTTAACGAATACCGAATATATACTATATATTGTGCACTTTCAAGCTATATTACACCATATAGAGCGCAAGTAGAAGTAGATATATGGTGTCATCAAGATCATAATTATAAGGAAATAAAGGCAGAAGATACCCTATATACAGCGTTTAAGGAGGAGGATAAAAAAGAATAAAAATTTTTCTCTCTTTAATACAACCCTTGAAATAGCTATATTAAAAGCATGGACAGAAAAACAATAGCAGTAATTTACTCTTCAGATATCAGCAAGATGACTAAAACTCTTTTAGAGTATGTAAAAGTAGAAGATGATATCAAAGATAAAAATAGAGAGATTCTCTTAAAGCCTAACTTAGTTATTGCCGCCACCCCTGAAGGTGGGGCTACAACTCATACAGAGATTATTAGTACGATAATCACTTACTTAAAAGAAAAGGGCTTTAACAATATTAAGATTATTGAAAGTGCTTGGGTGGGAGACAGCACAGAACGGGGCTTTAAGGTAAACCACTATGAGCGCTTTGGCGTTCCCCTTATCGATGTAAAAAAGGATAAGTATAGAAAGGTAACAAGTGAAGGGATAACTATGGAGGTCTCAGAACGTCTCTTTCATGACTCATACCTTATCAACCTTCCCGTCTTAAAAGGGCACTGTCAAACTAATATGACCTGTGCAATGAAGAACTTAAAGGGTTTACTCTCTGATAGATCAAAAAGACAGTTCCATACGCTTGGCCTTATGAAGCCTATCGCCGCTTTAAATGCAGTAATAAAACCAAACCTAACAATTGTTGACTCTATTTGTGGGGATCTAGACTTTGAAGAGGGTGGCAACCCTGTAATTTCTAATCGAATGTTAGCTTGTAAGGACTCTGTTCTTCTTGATAGCTACTGCGCCTCTCTACTTGGTTTTAGCTTAGATGATGTTCCTTATATCGAATTAGGTGAAGAGTACGGTGCAGGAAGTACAAAGTTAGAGAGTGCTTCTATCGTTATGCTCTCTAAACCAGAAGAAGCTACAAGTACACACCCAACTGGAGAAGCTAGAGTTTTAAGTCAATATACAGAACAAGACAGAGCTTGCTCAGCTTGTTATGCATCCTTAATCCATGCACTAAAACGTTTAGATGAAGAGGGTTCTCTTTACCGCCTTAGAGGTAAGAAGATCGCAGTTGGACAAGGCTTTAGAGGAAAGCATCCTGAGATAGGATGTGGCGCCTGCTGCATGGGGGCACACTACTCTGTTAAAGGGTGTCCTCCAACAGCAAGCAACATTCTCTCTCTTCTCAACTCCCTTTAGGAAGCTAAGTCTTCAGGTTCTCCTCTATCGACCTTCTTCATCAAGATAAATGCAATTAGCATAAAAATAGCGGCATAGATAAAGAGAGAAGGATAACCAAAGAGGTCAATTGCAGCTCCAGCTATAGGCGGTGAGATTATACTTGCCGCCTGGCTAAAGAAGTAATATAGGCCTGTATAGATGCCAACTGTTGAGAATGTAGACATCTGCCAAAGCATTGGAAATGAGTTTGTTACTACTGTTACCCAGAAGACACCAAAGCAGAATAGTAAGGCCCAGAAGGTAACTAAACGTAAAGTACTATTTAAATTAGATGTTAAATACCCATGGGCAAAGACTAATACAAGTACAACAATTAAAGCAGAAAGCGCAACTCTAATTGTCTTCTTTCTTCCATGTTTATGTGCGATCTTACCAGAAGGTATTGCGAAGATCGCATAGGCTATACCAACCATACCTGCAGCTAAAGAGGCGGTACCAGAGGAGGTTCCAAGCACCTCAACGCTATACTTACCTACAAAGGGCAGTACACCTTGGTATGCGATAAACCAACAAAGCAATGAGAGTAAGATGTATAAAGCGGACTTATCTTTCTCACCTAAAACCACCTTTAAACTCTTTAAGATAGGTTCCTTCTTCTCCTTCTCTTCCCCTCTTTCGCTAAGTGCCACTTGGCTCTTCTTCTCTTTAACAAAGATAAATAGAAGGATAACTGCAGCTATAACAAATAGAGCAGCTAAAGGAAATGAGAGAACATCTTTTACACGTCCAAAGTGAGGAAGTGTAATATATGTATCCATAAAGCGAGCAAGTACAACGGTACCTAAGATGGTAGCGATACCACCCATCGTATTAATTACACCATTAGCTTCACTTCTTAAGTCTCCTGGAACCATATCAGGCATGAGTGCAACTACAGGACCTCTTACTGCTTGCTTTGAAAGATTTAAAACAAAGATTAAGGCAATTAGGAACCAAAGGGAGGAGAGCGCTGCTATTGGAATAAAACCAAAGGCAACTGCGGCTAAAGGAAGAAGGGTAATAATAAAGGGCATTCTTCTACCGATACGAGTATCAACACGATCTGAAAAGGCAGAGAAGACAGGAATAAGGAAGATCGCTAAAACATTGTCTAGCGTCATAATAAGTCCAACAAGTGAATTTGATGCTATGTACTTTCCTAAAAAGAGAGGAACATATGTATCATAAAGTGGATCCATAAGTCCCATTGTAAAAAATCCAAGTCCTATTAAGAATGTTGTAAGGTAATAACCCTTAAGACTCTTTTTTTCTGCCATCGGCGGCCTCCTAACAAAAAGAAAGTATATCATAGTTGCATGAAAGTGACATAGGTGATATGTAAAATGCCATGGCAATTAGTGAAAAAAAACAGCTTGAAGAGAAATTAAAACTAACAAAGGAGGAAAAGGATTGGTTTTCATCCCCCTCCTCCCTCCCTTTACTTGTTAGTGATAGCTTCTTTTCTTTAATAGATAAGGATGATGTAAATGACCCGATAAGGAAGCAGGTCATTCCAGATATAAGAGAGTGTAGTGAGTGTGATATGATGGATCCTCTTGCTGAGGTAAGTCACTCAATTACAGAGCGCTTTATACATCGATATAAAAACAGAGGGGCGCTCTTAACAACTGACCGCTGTTTTACTTACTGCAGGCACTGCTTCCGTCGTCGCTTTACAGCAAGTAGCAGTGGTCCTATTAAAGATGATGAGTTAAAAGCTATCTGTAGCTACATTAAAGAGCATAAGGAGATTGAGGAGATACTTTTAACCGGTGGGGATATGTTTACACTATCTGATGAAAAGCTAGATCACCTACTTTGTTCACTTAAAGAAGCAAGAGAAGATATTATCTTACGACTCTGCACTAGAGCGGTGGCAACATATCCTGAGCGTTTTACCGATAAGGTGATGGATATTATTAAAAAGTATAACTATGGAGCTCCCTTTATGCTTATGGTTCAATTTAACCACCCAAGGGAACTTACGGCTGAAGCTATTAAAGCAGTTAGTAAGTTTGTAAATATGGGTATCCCGGCATTTAACCAAAGCGTACTGCTTAAAGGGGTCAATGATAATGTAGATACCTTAGCCGAGCTTTCACATAAACTGCTTTATAATAGAATAAAACCTTATTACCTCTTCCAAGGTGACCAGGTTAGAGGAACAGCACACCTAAGAACAAGCGTAGAAGAGGGATTAAAACTAGAGCAGGAGTTAAGAAAGCGCCTCTCAGGACTTGAGATGCCCTCTTATACCATTGACCTTCCAGAAGGTGGTGGCAAAGTAATTCTTACTCATCAATATTTAATAGGTAAAAAAAATAACCACCTAGAGTTTTCTACTCCAGATGGTCAAATAAGATATTATCCTGAATCTTAGTCAGAGAGAGCATCAAGGACAGCCTTGATAGCCTTCTCTCTTTCTGAGGCACGAACTGCAGCGTAATCGTTTTCAGGAACTGCTTTAACAGTAGTAAAGTCTGGTGCGTTTACGGCTCTGCTCTTTGTTGTTTCAAAGACCGGTGCTGATGGAACAGGAGCGCTCTCTTCGCTAGTAGTGGAAGGAGTAGCAGCTGCACTCTTATCAAGTTCGGCAAGAACTCTATTAACAATATCTGAAATGATATCTTCACTATACTTGTTATAGATATCAATTACATACTCTTCGATCTGATCTTCAGAGAGAGGAGTTAAGCCTTCAGCTTCTATTCTTTCTTTAACTACAGCTGCAATTTGATCAATATACTCATCGTTAGCAGCAAAGTCGTTATAGATTCTTGTTGTTACAGGATCAATAAGCTCATCAACTAAGCGAGTTGTATCAGAGTACTTAAGACTCTCACTCTCAACAAGAGCAACAATTTCACTCTTATACTCATCAGCATAAGATTTAACTAGTGTCTCAACGCGTTCATCGACACTTGGCATTATTGCATCTTTTACACGAGAGATAAACTCTTCATCAGAGAGGATGATAGCTTCAAGTTCTCTTCTAAATGTTGCATCATTAAGAAGTACAGCTTGTACTTCATTAGCGAACTTCTCTTGTTCAGAGAGGGTTGCAATATCAGTTTCAAGAGGCTCTGAAACTGTGATCAGGCTCTCGGCTTGTCTTTCACGAGCCGCTTGTAGTACCTGGTTATCTTCACTAGGGCGAACCATCCATAACATGGCAAATACGGCTACAGTTAGAACCGTGGTTACCGTCAGTGTAACAATACGTGCAGATTTACTCATCTAAATAACCTCTTCTTAGGAGAATATCACAATAAGCGGCAACTTGTCGATAAAGATACTCCCTGTCTTTATCATTAATGATCGTAATAACTCTCTTTCCACTCTCAAAAAGAGTGCTACCTATCTCTTTTTGACTCTCATTGCGCTTTAAAAAAGCTGCTTCAGAGAGTCCATCACGTTTTATTGCCCTCTCTTTTCTTAAATTTAAGGGGGCATAAACATATAGAATGTCATCACAAAGAGGGACGAGATTCATACTTTCAAGTAGTGCGGCATTGATAACAGAGATCTTCCTCTCTCTAATAAAAGCTTCAACCTCTTCAACCATCCAAGGGTGGGTAATGTTATTTAATTCTTCAAGTTTTTCAGGAGAAGAGAAGACTATGGGACCAAGTACTTTTCTATCGACCTTTCCATCATGGTCAAAGATTGAGGGACCAAAAGATGCAAAAAGACGCTCTTTATTCATCTCAAGTGCTCTATGCCCTAACTTATCGACATTTACACTCTCAAGCCCTCTCTCTTCTAAAAGATGTACAACTTCATCTTTGCCACTACAGCTTCTACCAGTTACACCTATAACCATTAGTGCATATCTCCCCAACGTTTACCATCTTCAATGCTAGCTCTAAGAGGAACAGAAAGATTAACAGCACTCTCCATAAGATTCTTTACTAGAGTCTTCATCTCAGCTAGCTCTGAAGTTGGAACTTCAAAGATAAGTTCATCATGAACTTGTAAAAGAAGCCTAGATTTATACCCTTTTGCTTTTAAAGCAGCAAAGATATTGATCATAGCTTTCTTCATGATCTCAGCCGCAGTTCCTTGAATTATAGTATTAACAGCAACACGTTCAGCTGCCTGCTTTTCATTCTTATTTCTACTATTAATTCCTAAAACTGTACGTGTATGACCACCCATTGTCTTAACAAAGCCACTCTGCTCTGCACTCTTTACACTATTTTCGACAAAAGCTTTTATACCGCTATAGCGCTGGAAGTACTTATCGATAAAGAGTTTTGCATCTGCACGTGAAATAGATAGCTCATTAGAGAGACGATAAGGGGACATGCCATACATAATGCCAAAGTTAATAGTCTTAGCTATTCTTCTCTCATCTGCGGTTACCTCTTCACTCTTTTTATCAAAGATTAAAGATGCAGTATAACGATGAACATCTTCCCCCTTTCTAAAAGCTTCAGAGAGCTCCTTATCCTTAGATACATGCGCAAGTACTACTAGTTCGATCTGGGAGTAGTCAGCAGAGAGGAAGAGAGAGCCCTCTTTAGGGATAAAAGCGCTTCTAATAAGACGACCATCTTCACTTCTTATTGGGATATTTTGTAAGTTAGGATTTCTAGAAGAGAGACGTCCTGTAGCAGTTCCTGTTTGCAGATAAGAGGTATGGATGCGTCCACTATCATCACAAAGCAAGGGCAATGTTTCGATGTAAGTAGATAGCAGTTTAGCCACGCTTCTATACTCTAAAATTAACTTAATTATCTCATCACCACTACTTAAAAGCGATTCAAGGGTAGCAGTATCGGTTGAATACCCTCTTTGGGTTTTCTTGATAGCTTCAAGTTTTCGCTCCTCAAAGAGTACCTTTGCAAGTTGCTGTGAGGAGTTGATGTTGAACTCATGACCTGCAAGAGCGTAGATCTTCTTGGCTGTCTCTTCATAGCGAAGAGAGAACTTCTCTTTAAGAGAACTCATAAAGTTCTTATCTAAAAGAATACCATTCTTTTCCATCTCTATTAAAACAGGGATTAGTGGAAGTTCATATTCATTTAATAGATGAGTTAAACCTCTTTCCTCAAGGAGTGTAGAGAAGTACTTATATAAGCGCCAAGTAAGGTCAGAGTCTTCACCTGAATATCTTGTCGCATCTTCAACAGATACAGAGGTAAAGTCCTTCCCCTTTTCAACAATATCTTCATATTTCAGCGTCTCATAACAAAGATATCTAGAAGCAAGATCATCAAGGTTATAAACACCCGCATTAGAGTCTATAAGCCAAGAGGCGAGCATAGTATCAAAGGCGATCTTTACATTGTTAATACCTAAAGTGGAGAGGATCTCTAGATCATATTTGATATTTTGCCCAACTAAGCTTAAAACTCCACCTTCAAGGTACTCCTTTAATAGAGGAACCACTTCATCATTTGTATGGAGTGTTAAACCACCTGCAACTAAAGGAAAGTAATAACCTTTCTTTAATGAATATGAGAATGAAAAACCTACAAGAGTAGCTTTCTGTACATCGATGGAGGTTGTCTCTGTATCGAATGCGATAACGCCCCCTTGTCTTACTGCATCTTCAAAGTACCCCTTTAGATCAGAGAGGGAGTTAACAGTTTTATACTCTCCTCCTCCTTGCATCTCCTTTGGAGCTCTTACACTGCTCTCTTCGCTTTTAACACTCTCCTCTGCTTCTTTAAGAATCTTACCTTTATCCCCATGAGAGAAGGCAAGGGCACTACGAGCAAGAGAGTTACACTGCGCTTTAACAAAGTCTTCAACGCCCGCATTGTAATCAATTGTAGAAGTTGAAAAGAGAGGGGTATCAAATGAGTCAATTGTAAAAACATCACTCTTTAAAGCTACGAGATCACGAGAGAGGTATGCAGACTCCTTACCCTCCTCTAGCTTCTTTCTAATTCCTTTGGAAAGAGAATCTAGATGACGATAAACACCATCAAGAGTTACATACTCTTCAAGTAATTTAGAAGCCCCCTTTTCGCCAATACCTTTTACCCCTGGAACATTATCAGCGCTATCACCAATTAATGATAAGAAATCTATGATCTGACTAGGGCTTACCTGATAGTGTTCTTTTACTTCAGATGAACCAAATAACTCATATTTAGGTTGCCCTTTCTTAGGAGGTCTAAGCGCCTTTACATGCTCATTTACCAGCTGAAGTAGATCCTTATCCCCTGTAACCATTACAGAATCTATACCTAGCCTTGTAGCATTCTCAGTGAGAGTTGCAATAAGGTCATCGGCTTCAAATCCCTCCTTAGCCATATAGGGGATATTCATCTTCTTTAAGGTTTCAACAATACGAGGGACCTGTTCATGAAGCTCTTCAGGAGCAGCATCGCGATTAGCCTTATACTCAGGATACATCTTATGGCGAAAGGTAGGTGCATGGGAGTCGAGAGCTATAATAAAGTAATCGAAGTGGTATTCACGAAGAAGCATGAAGATAGTATTAAAAAAACCAAAGTAAGCTGAAACATTCTTTCCCTCTCCATCAGTTAACGGTCGTGTTAAGAATGCAAAGTATGAGCGGTAGATCAAAGAGTATCCATCAACAATATAAAGTTTCTTTGAAAACTCTTTACTACTCTCCTTTTTAACGATCGGTGTAGCTTTAACTACCACATTCTTCTTCTGCTCTTCAAGCTTCTTCTGGTCAAGGTCATCATCAGAAAAGAGGTCACTCATAAGCTCTCCTTTTAAACCTCAAAAGAGAGACCATCATAAGCACTCTCTGCATCAGCATAGAGTGATGATATCTCAATGTATGAGGTGTTGTGGTTTATATGTGTAAAATATATCTTCTTTGCACCCGCTCTTAAGGCCGCTTCATGCGCCTCTTCAAAGGAGAAGTGGGCACCATGCTTCTCCTTCCTTAAAGCCCCTATTATCATATGAGAGATACCTTTTAAAGAGGCAAAACTCTCCTCAGTTATATAGGTGCAATCTGTAATATAGGCTAAAAGCCCTATCCTATACCCATATATCTTCATATGAGTCATACGCCCATGTTCCACAATAAGTGGAACTACAGGAAATGACTCTATCTCATACTCTTTATAGGGCTCTAAAACTATAGGAGTAAGATGAGGAATGCCCGGAAAAGCCGGCCTTTCAACTGCATAAGAGTAGTGAGTCTTAATGTAGTTAATGGTATCCTCATTTGAATAAATACAGAGTTTCTTATTTTGAGAAAAGACTCTAAGATCATCAATTCCAGCTAGATGATCAGCATGAGAGTGTGTATAGAGTACAGCATCTACATTCTTAACATCTTCACGAAGAAGTGAAAGACGAAACTCATATCCAGTATCAATAACTAATACTTTACCCTCCTTTTCAAGTAAAAGAGAGGAGCGATAACGCTTATCACGAGGATCCTTACTTTTACAAACAGGGCAAGAACAGCCAAGCATAGGAACCCCATGGCTTGTACCGGTTCCAAGGAAGGTTACCTTCATCACTTTTCCCCTAGTTCGTTTTGAACATACGAAACAACTTCAGCAACTACATCCTTAGAAGTTGAAGTGGCATTAATGATAGTTTGTCTAACCTTAGGGTCATTAAGTAGCTCTTTAATATCATCTTCATCAAGTGATGTGATCTTATCAGTTAAAACAGCCGTAGCTTCAGCTGTTACCTCTTTAATCTTAGCATCCTTAATTGATGTACCAAAGAAACGCTGCGAAGCACCTGGAGCTAAAAAAAATATCACAAAAAAGAGGACAACTGCTAAAAGAGCAACCCTAAGAGTCGAAAATACATATCCATGTTTAAAAGCCATTGCATCCTCCTAAAAGCAAAAGAGAGCCCAAAACAGGGCCCCCTAAGAATATACATTAATTTAA
>X235_Pygmy_Slow_Loris__coassemble_37_pt1 | contig 21802 bp, 25 predicted proteins | sample X235_Pygmy_Slow_Loris__metabat2_low_PE_001 | metagenome-assembled genome bin X235_Pygmy_Slow_Loris
GGAATGTTAGTATATAACCTACTAAACTGATAGGTTTAATAGGAATTAAGCCTTACTATCCAGGAGGATATATATGAAAGTTTATGAAAGTCTTACAGAGCTTGTAGGAGGAACACCTCTTTTAAAGCTAAACAACTACTCTAAAGCAGAGAAGCTTGATACACCAGTTATTGCAAAGCTTGAGTATTTTAACCCAGCAGGAAGTGTAAAGGATCGTATTGCCAAGGCTATGATCGAAGATGCTGAGAAGAAGGGACTCTTGAAGGAAGGCTCAGTTATTATTGAACCTACTAGTGGTAACACTGGTATTGGTCTTGCAGCTGTAGCTGCTGCTAGAGGATATCGTATTATTCTTACCATGCCTGACACGATGAGTGTTGAGCGTCGTAATTTACTTAAAGCTTATGGTGCTGAGCTTGTATTAACTGAGGGAGCAAAGGGAATGAAGGGAGCAATTGCAAAGGCTGAGGAACTTGCAAAAGAGACTCCTAATAGCTTTATCCCTGGTCAGTTTACTAACCCAGCTAACCCAGCTGCACATAGAGCAACAACTGGTCCTGAGATCTGGAAAGATACTGATGGTAAAGTTGATATCTTTGTTGCTGGTGTTGGTACTGGTGGTACTGTTTCTGGTGTTGGTGAATACCTTAAGAGCCAGAATCCTAATGTTCGTATAGTCGCTGTTGAACCTTCTGGTTCCCCTGTTTTAACCAAAGGAACAGCTGGTCCACATAAGATACAAGGTATTGGTGCAGGCTTTGTTCCTGATACTCTTGACCAGAAGGCTTATGATGAAGTAATTGACGTTGACAATGAAGACGCCTTTAGAACAGGTAAAGAGCTTGCACGTCGTGAAGGTTTACTTGTTGGTATTTCTTCAGGTGCTGCAGTTTATGCTGCAACTGTTCTTGCAAGACGTCCTGAAAACAAAGGAAAGGTTATCGTAGCACTTCTTCCTGATACAGGTGATAGATACCTTTCAACTCCATTATTTAGCGACTAAAAGGAATTACTTTTTTTACAAAGGGGCAGGGCTTGGTTTTCCCTCTGCCCCTTGTTTTATTTACTCAACTTTCTTATCCTTTTCATGTCCTATGGAAAGAATCGCAAGTTTTACTGTTAACCATGATAAATTAGAAAAGGGTATGTACATCTCACGTATCGATGGAGATGTGGTCACATATGATATTCGTATGAAGAAGCCTAATGGAGGCTCATATCTTTCTAATGGTGCAATGCACACCTTTGAGCATCTCTTTGCTACATTTGCAAGAAATAGTCGTTTTAAAGATAGCGTTATATATGTTGGTCCTATGGGTTGTAGAACCGGCTTTTATCTGCTTTTACGTGATAATGTCTCATTTTGTGATGCTATAGCGCTCGTAAAAGAAGCTTTTGCTTTTATCTCTACTTTTTCTGGTGTTATTCCAGGAAGTAAAAGAGAGGAGTGTGGCAACTATCTTGAACATGATCTAGAAGGGGCTAAAGAGGTTGCAATTGATATGCTCTCTGTACTTTCTACTTGGAGTGAGGAGAAGTTAAAGTATGAAGAATAAAGTTGGTATAATTGGTGCGATGGCAAGTGAAGTTAAGGATCTTGTTTCATCTCTCTCTGATTACAAAAAAGAAAAACATTATAATTTAACCTTCCATACTGGAAAACTTGAAGGTGTTGATGTTGTTGTGCTTCAGTGTGGTGTTGGAAAAGTTAATGCAGCTCGTTCTACTCAGATGCTTATTGATTTCTATAATCCAACCTTGATAATTAATACAGGTATCGCCGGGGGAACTGCTCCCAATGTAGCTCCTTTTGATGCAATTATTGCAACTAAACTTGTTCAGCATGATTTTGATGTAACGCCATTTGGTCATGCAAAAGGTTATATGTGTACAGGGAAGGAAAGCAATAAACCCACACTCTTTACCCCTTCAGAGGAGTACTCAGCTTTATTTGAAAAAGCTTGTGATGAGTTCTTTGACCCAACTCAAGTAAAGAGGGGTGTTATTGCAACTGGAGATATCTTTGTTGCTTCTCCACACCTTCGATCTTCAATTTATAATGAATTTGGGGCATTAGCTGCAGAGATGGAAGGGGGAGCTATTGCGCAAGTTGCAGAGTATGACGCTGTTCCTTTTGTAGTTTTAAGAGTCATCTCTGATAATGCAGATGGAGAAGCTACTGTTTCTTTTGATACTCTGGAAAAAGAGAGTGCAAGACGCTCTGCACTTACTGTTAAAGCCTTCTTGTCGCTTTTGCCCTAGATCATATAGCTATCGCTTTCAACATTTTTTTGAAGAAGCAAAAGCTCTTCGAGTGAGACACTTTCCAAGTACTCTCTTAGAGCTTTATCCATCCCTTTTGAAAGCGTATTTAAAGCATATTCGCCATCCTCTTCTCTCTCTTCATTTAGTTGTGACTCAGTAAGAGAGAGTATCTTATAAGCTGAAATAGAGGAGGGCGCTTCATTAAGTTTATAGCCACCTTGAGCACCTCTTGAGGTCTTTAAGATGCCTGCTTTTGATACTATAGGTATAACCTGTTCAAGATATTTTTTAGAGATGTTTTTTCGCTCTGCTACCTCTTTAAGAGTAACTGCGTCACTCTTATAGTGCTCTGCTAAGTCAAGAAGAAGTAAAAGTGCATAACGTCCTTTTGATGATATTTTCATTTCTAACAGATCCTATTCTTTTCTTTGCCTTCACTGAAGGCTTTAAGGTTTTCAAATGCTACCTCTAAAAGGCGCTTTCTTGTCTCTACTGCACCCCATGAAGCATGTGGTGTAATAGTTACATTATCAAGAGAAAATAGAGGAGAGGCTACTTTTGGAGGCTCCTCTTCTAATACATCAAGGCCTGCTCCACTTATCTCTTTATTTTTAAGTGCACTATATAATGCTTCTTCATCAACTAGCGCTCCACGAGCTGTGTTGATCAAATAGGCACTTCTTTTCATTAAAGAGAGGGTGTGTTTAGATACTATATGTTTGCTTTCACTATTAAGAGGGGCATTTAATGATAAAAAGTCACTCTCTTTAAATAGCTCTTCAACTGATACATATCTATATCCTTTTTTATCAGCAGCTTCTTTTCTGTTTCTTGAGTTGTAGATTACCTTCATACCAAAAGCAGAGCCAATTGTACTAATCTTCATTCCAATTTCGCCCATGCCATAGATACCTAAGGTTTTACCACTAAGTTCACTAATTGTATGAGTAAGAAAGCAGAAGTCTTTTGAATGTTGCCATACACCATTTTTTACATCATTAGTGTAGGAAGCAACCTGGTTTGTGTGCTCTAAGATATGAGCAAACACCATCTGAGCAACAGCATCAGTACTGTAAGATGGGACATTTGTAACAGCAATGCCTCTTTTCTTTGCTTCTTCTGTATCAACAATATTAGTCCCTGTTGCAGTTACACCAATGTACTTAAGGAGAGGAAGTTTTGATAAAAGATCTTTATCTATAATACTTTTATTTATAATTATTGCATCTGCTTTAGCACATCGATTAATTAACTCTTCTCTTGTACTTCTATCATAAACTGCTAGAGTACCAAGTTCTTTAAAGAGGTCAAAGGAGAGGTCATCTTGTATTAATGGAGCACCATCTGTAACTACTATATTCATACAATTATTATAAAATGAGAGAGGAAAAATAAAAAGCTACCGGAGATAAATCCGGTAGCAGAATATGGACAACACTCAAATTAAGCGAGGAGTGCCTCTGCAAGTGCAGCAAGGTCAGCTTTTGTAGCATCATCTGGAGCTTCCTGACAGATTACAGGCTCAGCAACAAGAACAGCGCCATCAGCCTTTGCTCTATCTTCCCAGTTTCTCATCCATTCACCATCTCCCCAGCCATAAGAGCCAAAGAGTGCAATCTTCTTGCCGCTAAGACTGCCTTCAAGAGCAGTAAACATAGGATCAAAAACATCTTCTTCGAGAACTTCCTGTCCCATTGCAGGGCAACCAAAAGCTACTGCATCATAAGAAGCAAGTTCATCAGCGTTAAAGTTTTCAGGTGCAACAACGGAAACATCAGCCTTTCCGTTAAGTGCATCAGCAATGGCGTCAGCCATAGCTTCCGTGTTACCAGTCTGTGAATAGTAGACAAGTGCGATCTTCTTCATAATTTTCTATTTCTCCTTTGGCTATACACATAGCCTTTCTATTGAGCTTCCATTATCAAAACAGTTGGTGTAGACCTTTCTGCATTTTTCATAGCGTTTAAATGTATTAGTTGCAGTTTCTTTATCGTGGTACACCTTCCAATAACCTTTCATGATGCAATTTTGACCTTTGTTCTTTATAAAATCTTCAACATCATGAGCAGGATAACCAAGGAATAGGCCGATTTCGTGAGGAAAGTCACACTCCAGGAGGCGTTTTGCCAGTCTGGTAAGACAGAGATCTAAATTACTACTGTCATAACCATATCTTTCCAGGAGGATACGTGCTCTTTCCTCCTGAAGTGCCTTTTCCAGTCCCTTTCTCCTATAAAGGAAAAGTAAAGGACATCCTTTTCTATTTGAAAGAAACAGGAATGAAAGACCTTTGTCGTTCAGCTTAGATATGACATCAAGACAGGGAGAGTCCAAGTTATTCAGGCAAACAAGTGAAGAACACTTTAGATTTGCCAAAGTTGGGGCGCAGTGAATAACTAGAAGTCTGTCGAGAGTCATTTTAGCTCCTTTTTCTTTGTTATCAAGGGCTAACTTTCTAGTTTAGGCTGTTCACTCTGAAAATTATGGAACTTAATTGGAAAAACACACAGGAGAGAGGAACAACCCAAGCTAGAAAGTTAGCATACACTAACCATAACCCTATCTAGCCCAATATTCAAGTACTTTTTTTAAAATTTTATTAAATTCATACTAAATTTATAGGAAAATAGGTAATGTTTTTATAATAAGAGATTATAAGATATAAAAATATAATAAATATGAAATAATAAAATATATTTATTCAAAAACTTTTACTTCTTTTTCTTTTTGCTTTTTTAGGCTTTAGTTTACTTTCACAGTCTTTGGCTTATTTTGTTAAATTATTCTAACTATAGGCTTTTTAGAGCATAAAAAAGCTGGTAGAGCGTATCATACCAGCTAACTATTTTTACCTTTTTTTAGAGGACTGTACCTGATTTAATTACAGCGTTCTTATTGATAACGATGATGCCATCATGTACTGAGTACATCTCGAAATCGCCTTCAGGACGAGGGATGTCATCGATGCCAATTCTACAACCATCTCCGATTCTAGCATTCTGGTCGATGATAGCTTTTCGTATGATTGTTCCCTTTCCGATACCGATATTAGGAACACCATTACGTGCATTTTCAGCTCTCTCTTCTTCAGTTTCGTAGTAGCTTGCACCCATGCAATAAACGCCATCAAGTGATGCACCTGATTCGATAATTGTACGAACACCTACAATTGAATTAACAATGTAAGCATTGGTAATTATTGAACCTTCAGATGCAAGAGAGTAGGAGATGTTACAGAAGTTCATCTTAGTTGCTGGAAGGTGACGTCTATGTGTGTAGATCGGCATATCTTCATCATAGAAGTTGAATGCTGGGTTGATGGAGGCAAGATTAAGGTTGGTATCATAGAAGGCCTTAATAGTACCAATATCTTCCCAGAACTTATCAAATAGATAAGCGGCTACGGGGCGTGTCTTAATAACTTCAGGGATGATCTCCTTACCAAAGTCAGTCTCATCGTTGTTAAGAACCTCTTCCATTGCCTTTGCATTGAAGATGTAGATACCCATTGAGGCAAGGTATTCATTGCTATCATCAACTTTCTTATTGAGTTGCTCTCTCATTAGTTTATCGCTGACTTTATACTCAGTGATATCCATATCAGGAGCGGGCTTTTCATAGAACTTTGTGATCATGCCATCTTCATTGGTTCCAATAATACCAAGGCCTGTAGCTTGAGGACGGCTTATTGGCTTAGCTGCAATAGTTAAGACAGCACCTGACTCCTCATGACGCTTTAACATATTTCTAAAGTCCATGCTGTAAAGCTGGTCACCAGAGAGAATGATGTAGTAGTCTGCATTCTGGTCTGAGAAGTGTTTTAGGTTCTTTCTTACAGCATCAGCTGTACCTTGATACCAGCTTTCTGAGGCATATGTTTGCTCTGCTGCTAAGATCTCAACAAAGCCACCAGAGAATTGATCAAACTGGTATGTGTTTACGATGTGGTTATGGAGTGAGGCAGTGTTGAACTGTGTCAGAACATATATCTTGTTGATCCCACTGTTAATACAGTTGGAAATAGGGATATCAACTAATCTGTACTTTCCTGCAAATGGGACAGCTGGCTTTGAGCGGTCCATTGTCAGTGGATAGAGTCTCGTTCCTCTTCCTCCACCAAGGATAATAGCAATAGCTTTCTTCTTTCCCTTCTTACTCATATTACTTAGCACCTCCTGACAGTTGCTTGTATAGCATATCATATTTTTCTGCAGATCGTCCCCATGAAAAATCGACTTTCATGCCTCTTTTTTGAGCTTTTTTATACTCTTCCGGGTTTTCTCTGTAGAAGTTTGTTGCATTTTCGATCGTTTTTATGATTTCTTCTTGGTCCATCGACTCAAATAGGAAACCTGTTCCATTACTTTTATCTTGCTCGATATCCACAATGGTATCAGCTAAACCGTCTGTTTTATGGGCAATTGGTAGTGTGCCATAGTGGAGGGAGTAGAGCTGGTTAAGGCCACAAGGTTCATAGATAGAGGGCATAAGGAAGAAGTCAGCAGCTCCTTCAACTCTATGAGATGCCTCTTGTGAGAAGATAATATTGACGCTTAGGTTCTTATACTTTTTCCCAAGAAGTAGAAGCTTCTCTTCATATCGTTTATCCCCTGTACCAATCAAAATAAGCTGGCACTTATTGCTTTGAAGAATATTTTCAAGTACTGGCTTTTCTCCAAAGAGCAGAGCTTCAAATCCCTTTTGACTTGCTATTCTACTTATCATTGCAATTAAAGGTGTTGAGGAGTTAACCTCTAAGCCATATTCAGCTTGTACAGCCTTCTTTAATTCAGCTTTTGGCGATAGGTTAGTAGCAGAGTAGTGTTCACTAAAGAACTTATCTTTAGCACTATTCCACTCCTTATAATCAATTCCATTTATAATTCCATAAAGGATATCTTTTCTTCTTGCTAATACCTGTTCAAGAGAGCAACCTTGCTCCTTTGTCTGTATCTCTTTGGCATAAGAAGGGGAGACGGTTGTTATCATATCCGCATACTCTAATCCGGTAGAAAGGAAGTTAAGTCGCTTTTCTAATCCCTCTCCTCTAAACATATCGCCAGATGGCTTTATAAGGGTTCTTAATATGTCAAAACGAGAGAATTCACCTTGGTATGCAAGGTTATGTATTGTAAAGATAACTTTAGCGTTAAATTTACTTCTTTTAACTAACGCTGGGATAAAGCCAGTTGTCCAATCATGACAATGAATTATATCTACATTTAAGCCAACTTCTTTAATAAAAGGTAAGGTGAAGAGAGAGAAGAGAAGGTAACGATAGCTGTTATCTTCATAAGGAGTAAAGGAGGTGTCTCCATATATTCCTTTTCTATCTGTGTAGAGTGGGTGTTTAATTGCATAGTAGGTAACAGAACCAACTTTAGTGGCAAGAACTTCAGCTTTCTCCTCTTTCCCAAATACAGAGACTGTTATGCCACCCTTTGATCTAAATTTCTTCTTATCTATAAAGCCGTACATTGGCATAAGGATAGATACATTATTATCTCTGTCTGCAAGAGCTTGAGATAGAGCTCCTACGACATCAGCTAGTCCCCCTGACTTTGAGAAGGGGACCGTCTCTGAAGTTACCATTAAAATATTCATAAACTAATTACAAACCATGCCTTGCCTCAAGTCAAGGAAAAGGTGTGAAGTTTATGATAAAATATCGTATACTTTAAAGCGAAGAGATGTACTCATCCGCACTGTGTGCAGCAATTGCTCCATCACCACAAGCAGTTATGACCTGTCTAAATGGGGTGTTTCTTATATCTCCTGCTGCAAATATCCCCTCTACTGAGGTTTGCATATTCATATCGGTAATAATAAAGTTCTTCTCATCAAGCTTTACTGTATCTTTAACAATATCAGTTGAAGGAAGTATACCAGCAAAGATAAAGATAGCATCACAGCTTAAAAGAGAGTCATCATCAAGTAAAACTCCAGTTACTTTTGTTCCATCTCCTTTGATCTCTTTTACAGTATGGGAGAGTTTAAAGTTGATATTAGCTGTACTTCTTACTCTATCTTGAAGTACTTTCTGAGCACGAAACTCCTCTCTGCGGTGGATAATTGTAACCTCTGAAGCAAGTTTTGATAGATATAGTGCATCTGTTAATGCAGTGTCTCCACCACCAACAACTGCAATCTTTTTCCCCTTAAAGAAGGGACCATCACAGGTTGCACAGTAACTTACACCTCTTCCTTCATACTTCTCTTCGCCTTCTACCCCTAAATGCCTATGTTTAGCACCCATAGAGAGGATTACGCTCTTAGCTTTAACAGTTCCATCAATTGTTGAAAGGATAAAAGTTTTACCTTGTTTTTCTATTTTGTTAACCTCTGTATATTCAACTTCAACTCCAAAATCACGAGCTTGGTTTTCCATCTTATCGGCAAGCTCCATTCCAGAGATGTGTTGATAGCCTGGGTAGTTTTCAATGTCTGCTATAAACATCAGTTGACCCCCAGGAGCTGCCGCATCGGCAAGGAGGACAGAGTAGCCTGCACGTGCAGCATAACCCGCTGCGGTAAGTCCTGCAGCTCCACCACCAACTACAAAGATATCATACTCACTTTTCATTTTTCTTCTCCTCCTCAAGACGTTTTAGTAGTGCCTCTTCTGCATCTGAGCGTCTAATATATACAGGTCCTTGTCCGATATCATCTGCACCTACTGTTTCATATTGCTTTATCCCTTCTCGAATCATCATTAAGCCAAGAGGACGAATAGGGGTGCTATCAACAGTGATAGTGCAATTAGGCACGAGAGGGGCAAGCTTTTCTGCAAAGGTAGTTGCATCTGGTCCTGTAATAAATAGCTCTCTTTTATCTTTTAAGATATCAACTAAATCTATTGCATTTCCATCAATATCTTCTGTGACAGAGTCACCATTTTCACTGTAAAGACCTAAGTAGTATCGCTTCTTTTTGGCATCGATAACTGTAAGGGTAAGGCCACTATGTCCTGCAGCTAATGCTATAGTTCTTAGAGTAGGGACAGATACTAATGGTTTACCTGTTGCAAGGGAAATTCCTTTAAGCGTTGAAAAGCCTATTCTTAAAGAGGTAAATGATCCTGGCCCTCTGGTACATACAAGTAGATCAAGATCGTTAAATGTAAGTTCTTGTCTCTTTAGTAGTTCTTTTATCTCAGAAAGAAGCATCTCAGAGGGTTGAAGGAAGCCTTTAAGCATCCTCTCCTCTGACCCTTTATCTGTTACAAGGGCAATATGAAGTACCGATGTAGATGTATCAACACTTAAAACATTCACTTTTATAATCCTTCTATCTCAATATTTCTTGAAAGGTCATCATTGATTGTAATATTAACGTAGATTGTATCATCTGGAAGCATATCTTCGATCTTCTCACTCCATTCGATTAACGTAACGCCATCCTCTCTATAAAGAAAGTCTTCACCTCCCATAGACTCAAATTCATCCTCTCCTGAGAGTCTATATAGGTCCAAGTGATACATCTTCATCTTTCCATCATACTCTTGGACTAGAGTAAAAGTAGGGGAGACTATAGCTTCATTGATGCCAAGTGCTCTTGCAAAGCCCTTTGCAAATACTGTTTTACCCGCTCCTAAGGAACCTCGAAGAGAGATAACTCTACCTTTTGCTATATTCTTTGCAACATCTCTTCCTACGTTTTCAGTATCCACTACACTTTTAGAAACTATATTCATATCTTATCCTTACTTTTTATGGTGATGGTGGCAGTGACACTCATCATCTTCTTCGCTATGGTGATGGCAGTGGCACTCTCCTTCATCGTGATGATGATTACATGAACACTCTTCATCTTCATCATCTTCTTCAATGGCTCTTAGTTCCTCTTCATAGCCATCATCCTCTCCCTCTCCCTCTTCTTCGCTCTCTTTCTTTTCGGGGGAGTGGACATACTCTTCTTCTATGATCGGACCAAAGCTTTCACCTGTACGCTTTGTATACTCCTCCATCATAGCCTTTAGCGTTGCATCTTCAGGGGAGAGTTTTCTGGCTTTTTCGATCCAAAGCTTTGCATCATCAAGTTCATCATCCATCAAATGAAGGTATGCTAAGTTAGATGTTAATGTAAGATTGTCACTATCCATATCTACTGCTGTATCAAGATAAGCTTTTGCAAGTTCTCTCTCTCCATTTTCAAGAGCACAGATAGAGAGTTCATTGTAGATATCGCTATTAGCTTCACCGCTTTCAAGACATTTAAGTAGTTCTTCTTGGGCCTCTTTATACATCTCTTTCTTTCTTAATGCCCAACCTTTAATAAAGTGACCATGCCAAAGACGAGGATTCTTCTTGATAAACTTATCGATTGTTTCGATAGCTTTATCCTCCTCTTGAAGCATCATAAAGTCATATGCTTGTTTGATCTCATTATCTGATTCAAGCTGGAAGGTGACATCTTTAAGCATCTTCTTAAACTTCTGCTTCTTTTCACCCTCTGGTGCAACACGCATATACCTACTTAGATAATTCTCAGCGTCTTCTAAGTTGCCAAGGTATGTATGGAATGCTCCAAGTTCTCCTAAGAGATCTGCATTTTCACCAAACTTCTCAAGACCTTCTTCTAGAGTATGAAGTGCTTTTTCAAGATAGAAGTCTTCAGCTTTTTCATCCTTTTCTTTCTTTTCAGCTACAGCCCAAGCTGAATAAAGAGTTGCTAGATTAATACAAGAAGCAGCTTGTGGCAGTAGGTGATAGACTGCTAAAAATAGCTCTTCAGCAAAAGGGAAGTCCTTTTGCTGTTCTTTAGCAATAGCTGCAGTATTAAGTTCAGAAATAGCATCACTTTGAGATGCAAGTACGAAATCACGATAGTAGTTAAAATGTTTATGTTCAGGATTATATGCAATTATAGTAAGCATACCAGAAACGATTGCTTCTAAAGTGACATCTTCTGGTGAGAAGTTTTTCTTACCATCTTGCTGTAGTACAGGTAGTTCAATATCGCTATTGACGCTAAACCCTTCGATCTGTTTTTCCATGCTCTTAGGCAAATGGATGTAGTGGATATTTTTTAATTGGTCTCTCATAACAGGAAAAGTATAATAACTTTCCTGAAAAACAGCTATATAAAAAGAATTAGTCCGGAGCTGTGCGCTGTTCCTGAACCTGATGATTCAAGGGGGAAGCCTGGTTAAGTCAGAGATTCTGTTCCTTTAAACACCGTCGGGAGGTAGGAGCAATGCACTCTTTCTATTCCGGCATCCGTCAATAAAAGTTTGAGCCAGGAGACCTGCTAACTGCTCCGGAAGTGTCTTAATAATACACAATAGGGTGGATAAATGTAAATATTCTGTGTTTTAAATAAAAACAGGGATACTACATAGTACCCCTGTGTCTCCGTAAAATTAGGATAAATTATACACTCTCGTTTTCGAATGTATCTAGTTCTTCACTAGCTGAACCATTGATAGTGTAATCTTCTGCAGCTGCAAGCTCATCAGAATCAAGAGTACCAAAGTCACCCATATCATCAAGATTGAGTTCATCGAGAGAATCGAGAGCGGAGGTGATGGCTTCTTCGATAGCAGCTGTATCAGCAGAAGTCTTGTTAAGGAGTTCTTGAAGTTCTTCATTATGGTTCATTACCATTTTGAGTCTCTCTTCAAGCTCTACTTTATCGCTTCTAAGCCTATTAATAAGGCTAATCGCTTTCTTTACTCTTTCATCTAAGAGTTTGCTGCTTTCGATTAATGTCATACCATACCTCCTTGGTCTTGTATAATTTAGGCAAGAGCGCCCTTTACCTGAGCTACGAGAGCTGAGAATGCAACTTTGTCTTCAATAGCCATGTTGGAGAGAGCCTTTCTATTAAGGGTAATTCCAGCAAGCTTAAGACCATGCATGAACTGAGAGTAGTTGATACCTTCAGCCTGGACTGCTGCACTGATACGTGCGATCCAGAGCTTTCTGAAGTCTCTCTTCTTCTCTTTTCTTCCGCGATAAGCATACTGTCCAGCTTTTGCAACAGCATCTTTTGCTACACGGTAGTTCGTGCTTCTGCGTCCCCAGTAACCTTTAGCCTGGTCTAGGATCTTCTTTCTTCTATCCTTGTGTTTTGTTCCGTCAACTGCTCTTGGCATTTCTTCTCACTCCTTATGCATAAGGAAGCATGGACTTTGCCCTTTTTGCTTCCACATCTGTTAGAATTCCAGCTTTTCTGAGATTCATCTTGCGCTTTGAACTCTTCTTAGTGAGAATATGGCGGAGGCCGAGCTTCTTGTAAGCTACCTTACCACTTCCGGTGACCTTGTAGCGCTTTGCAGCACTCTTTCTTGTTTTCATCTTTGGCATTTTAAAACCATCCTTATCGCGCCGCAGGGAACAAGCAACCCCTGAAGCTACGTTATATAAAACTCGTGCGAGTCTTATTTCTTCTTTGCAGGTGAGAGCATCATGCTCATCATCTTGCCTTCCATGAAGGCACCTTTGTCAAGTATATACGAAATTCCATTTTCGGCAAGTATCTCAAGAATCTTGTCAAGTACAACTTTACCAAGTTCTGTGTGAGCTAGCTCTCTACCACGGAAACGAATAGAAACTTTTACCTTGTTGCCCTCTGAAAGGAACTCTCCAATGAACTTACTCTTAGTTTCAAGATCATGCTTATCGATTTTAGGTTGCATCCTAATCTCTTTGATCTTAACTACGCTCTGGTTCTTCTTTGCATCCCTTTGTTTCTTTTCAAGTTCATAACGGTACTTTCCAAAGTCAAGGATTTTGCATACCGGCGGGTTAGCGTTTGGGGAAACTTCTACAAGATCCAATCCTACATCTTCTGCAAGCTGGACTGCGTCGAAAAGTTTCATGACGCCTCTCTGTTCACCTTTGTCATCGATCACACGCACCTCGTGTGCACGGATCTGCCTGTTGATACGTAAATCCTTAGTAGCCATTAATCTCCTGCGGGCTTATCAAAAGCCGGAAAAAAGTTTTATGCGGTATATACCACAAGCAATGACTATATCATATGGATGAAATTACTGTCAAAAGGTTAGAGTAGTTGAAATTATAAAAAGTGGAATATTTTTAACAAAAAAGGCTACCAAAGTAGGTAGCCATAAGAAAAAAAGTTAACAATTAGTCAACGTACTTAATAGCTGTTCCTGTGAGAACCTTGCCAAAGGTGTTGTAGACACCAAGAATTGTTGATCCTGTATTGTCAACATATACATTGATAACATCATCTGTTTCTGGGTAGAGTTCTATTGCTGCTTCAAGAAGATCTGCATAACCTTTTCCACCAAATGAGAACATACCAAAGATATTTTTAACTTTTGCTTCAAGTTCTACACGACCGAGAACTTCATAGTCTTTTTCGACTAAAGCAGTTGTAATACCAGAGCTAGTAGCTGGCAGCTTAATGTTAGCACAGCTAGCAAGTAGCACGAGAGCGAGTGCAAGAATTAAAATTGCAGAAAACTTTTTCATATTTTCCCTCCAAATAAGTTTGCTTAAATTCTAGGGCTTACCCCTCCCCCTGTGTCAAGTTTTTTATTAATAAAAAAAGACGGCTTCAAATGAAACCGCCTTTAGAGATTAGCTTACGCTTGATCAGTCAAGAGCATGACCTGCAGAACCAAGTACATTGATGTTCTTATGCTTATACATCTCACGAAGAGCATCACGAGCTGGTCCAAGGTACTTTCTAGGATCGAATTCAGCAGGCTTTTCTGCAAAAACTCTTCTAATTGTACCTGTCATTGCTAAGCGACCATCAGAGTCAATGTTGATCTTACAAACAGCTGACTTTGCTGCTTCTCTGAGCTGCTCTTCAGGGATACCTACGCTGTCTTTAAGCTTTCCACCATACTCATTGATCATCTTTACATACTCCTGTGGAACAGAAGATGAACCATGAAGAACAATTGGGAAGCCTGGGAGCTTAACTTCGATCTCTTTGAGGATGTCGAAGCGGAGCGGTGGTGGTACAAGGATACCATCCTTATTTCTTGTGCACTGTTCTGGTGTGAACTTATAAGCACCATGAGAGGTACCGATTGAGATAGCAAGTGAATCAACACCTGTCTTAGAAACGAAGTCCTGTACATCTTCAGGCTTTGTGTAGTGAGATACTGCAGATGATACTTCATCTTCGATACCTGCAAGAACACCAAGTTCACCTTCAACTGTTACATCGAACTGGTGAGCATACTCTACAACCTGTCTTGTAACTGCAACGTTCTCTTCATATGGAAGAGCAGAGCCATCGATCATGACTGATGAGAAACCATTATCAATACACTCTTTACATGTCTTAAAGGAATCACCATGGTCAAGGTGAAGTACTATTGGAATATCGCAACCGAGTTCATGTGCATACTCGACAACACCACGTGCCATATTTCTGAGGATGTTGATGTTTGCATAGTCACGTGCACCACGTGATACCTGAAGGATTACAGGGCTCTTTGTTTCAACACATGCCTGTACGATAGCCTGCATCTGCTCCATGTTGTTGAAGTTGTATGCAGGAATTGCATATCCGCCCTTAACAGCTTTAGCAAACATGTCTCTGGTATTAACCAGACCTAAATCTTTATAACTGATCATTGAAAGTCCTCCTGTTCAATTCGATAATATTTTAGCGAAAGTACTATATGAGGTCAATTCATAGTTCAGATTAGATTGCCTTTTGCACCTTAATTGTCTAAAATTCATCACTAATGAAGAAGCAATTACTACTAATACCTTTAATTATTATCCTCATCTTTGCTATTTTTGCTTCAATTTATCATTTTACACGTCCATCGATTTCTTTAATTTTATCTCAAGAAGAGGATTTACTTCTCTCTTCTTCCATTCCAAGTGGTATTTTTAATCCATATAGAGTTAAGAAGAGTATCTATCCTGAAGTTAAAAAAGCTTCTTATTATCTTTATTCACCAGTTGCGGCTTCACTTGCAATAAGGGATGAGAGTGTTATAAGCGATAGTAGTGGAGTGTGGGGCCTTGAAGATGAAACTCTTCCATTTTCTTTAATTTTTAGACCAGAGAGTGAAAAACTATGGAGTTTATCTTATAAGAAGAGTGGGGAAACACCACTTCTTTCGGCAATTATATATGACTCATCTTCTCCTGAAGAGAGCCATCTTGCTTCTTTGGCAGACTCCTCCTTTCTTCGTTTTACCTATGATGGAACTCTTTCAAGGGTAGGAGCCGAGGTTATTAAGAGTGACCTTGAAAGAAATGGAGTCTCTTCCTTAATTATCTACTCCCCATATAAAGCAATTGAACTTCTTTATGAAGATGAAGGTTATACTTTAACTCTCCCTCTCCTTTATAAAGAGGTTTTTAATAATGTAAAGGTCTCTTCTACTGTTGGTGAAGATTTTAATGCAATGTTTAAAGCTTTAGTTAAAGGTGAGAGTGGAAAAGTAGAAACCCCATATAAATTAACTAACTTTGACAATTCTATTAAAGTTATTTTTAACAAGCTTTTTTAACTCATCAACTTCGATCTCTTTTAAAGCTGAAACAAAGTCATAAGTTGCACTAATCTTCATGGGATTATTTAAAGTTCCTCTAAATGGCGTAGGAGCTAAATAGGGGGAATCTGTCTCTAAAAGAACTCTTTCGCTTGGCATTTCTTTGCATATTGCTTGCAGTTCTTTATTGGCTTTATAGGTAACAGTTCCAGAAAAACTAATGGAAAAGTTCAACTCAATACACTCCTTTGCCATTTTACTACTACCAGAGAAGCAGTGCATGATACTTTCTCTTTTTAAGGGGTGTTCCCTTAGAACTTTAAGGGTATCCTCTTCTGCATCACGAGTATGTACTGCAATTGGAAGATTTAATTCATTTGCTAAATCTATCTGTCTGATAAATAGTTCTATCTGCTCCTCTCTTGAACCATATTGATGAAAGTAATCTAAGCCTATCTCTCCAATACAAACAGGGGATGAATCACGAATACTTTTTTCTAAGATATTAACAAGTTCTTTTGCGTTTTCTTCTCTTGTTGTGCACCAAGGACCGCACCCTACTGAATAGACAATGCCAGGAAACATATTAATAAGAGGAAGACGAGCATATATATCTTTGCACTGACAACCAATATCCATACCTGAGGTAATAGATAGAGTAGATAGGTCAATTCCTTTTTCTTGCATTGTTAATAGGTGAAAGTGCGTGTCAGTAAACTCATTCATACTCTTTATAGTACAAAGAAGAAGCGGCAGGAGTCCACTGCCGCTAAGATATAATTCTTTTTACTTGTGGTCGTAATTTTTATTGTACTGGTAGGAAGTATAGTTTTCTGTCGCTATGAATGAGGTAATATCATAAACGGAAGAGGAACCAGCTTTCTCTTTATAACTACCTTCTGTAACTACAGTGGAAGGAAGTGTAACGCTCTCTCCATCTATATCAAATGAAGAATAGGTGGTGGTTTGTACAATTTCTAAGTCAGGTAGAGTATCAAGGGAGGTGTAGGTAGCAACCTGCTTTACGATCTCATTACTCTCTTTATTTATGTAGATTAAGATGGTCATGCTTCCATCAAAGTCATCTTCATCACTATCGTAACCTATAATTTCTCCACTATTAGAAGAGCCAAAGAAGAATAGGTTCTTATCAAGTGCGACTTCTACAGAGAAGACATCACAATTAACTCCATCGACTGTCTCTTCACCCACATACTCTTTATCAAGTTTTGCGATCTCATCTTCAAATGGGGTTAATATATAACCATCGTAGATCTTATCTAAGAGAGTATAGACTGAGCTATCTCCTGAGATACTGCGCTTTATAACATTGCCATAATTACTTAGCGAGTAGGTTGCTTCAGCGCTTTCGCTTGTTATCTCTTCTCCGCTTAAAGAAAAGTAAGTAACTTCACTACTTCTTGAAGTTGGGGTGTAGTAGGAGGCGGCATCTGCTTTCTTGTTTGCATTGAACCAGGTTGTCTTTCCATCTGAGGAACCGGAAGCGAAGAGAGTACTTGTAATTAATAGTAGTCCCATAATTGATAATGTAATTTTCTTCATGATCATCAACTCCTTGCATTGATTTCTTTTGATAGCTAAAACCTAGTAGAGAAATATGTAGATAGAATAATTGTGTGATTTATAGTGGATGGAGATTTGTCACAATTTCGTGAACAAATTTGAAGATAAATATACAGAAGATCATTTTCTTCATCTTTTTTCTAAAAATGTTGTACTTCCAACATATTTAATCCTTTTTTCAGTGTATAAGGTGGGTGAAAACACAAGGAAAGAGGCTTTTATGCTTAGACAAATTATTAAGATCGATGAAGCGAAGTGCAATGGTTGTGGAGCCTGCGCTTCCGCTTGCCATGAGGGGGCCATTGCCATGCTGAATGGAAAGGCTCATCTACTTAGGGATGACTATTGTGATGGCCTTGGTAACTGCTTGCCTGTTTGTCCTACAGGTGCAATTACCTTTGAAGAGAGAGAAGCAGCTGGATATGACGAAGAGGCTGTTAAGAGACATATGGAGAAGAGAAAGATGGAACAAAGTGAACACAAAGGACATATGTGTCCTGGTAGTATGATGAGAAAATTTGAGAGAAAAGCTGATGAAAATAGGGAAGAGAGTATGCCTTCCCACTTCTCTGCGCTATCAACTTGGCCCGTTCAAATAAAGTTAGTACCTGTAAATGCCCCATACTTTAATGGCGCTAAACTTTTAATTGCTGCAGATTGCACTGCATATGCTTACGGTTCTTTTCATAAGGATTTTATGAAAGGTAAAGTTACTATTATTGGATGTCCTAAACTTGATTCCGTTGATTACAGTGAAAAGCTTACTGCTATCATTAAAGAAAATGATATTCAAAGTGTAACGATCGTTAGAATGGAAGTACCTTGTTGTGGCGGTTTAGAGGAAGCGGCTAAAGAGGCTATTAAAAATAGTGGAAAGTTTATTCCTTGGCACGTTGTTGTGCTCTCATTGGAAGGTGAGATTCTAGAAAACTAATTAAAAGTAGAGCCCTCAGAATTCATCCTAAGGGCTCTTATATTATTAGTGTTTATGACAGCCGCAGTGACAGCGGTGTTCTTCTTCATTTCTAGCTCTATCTTCCGCTCTGAAGACCTTCTTTACTGCAGAAACTTCATCTTTAGAATCTTCATTTAGATCTGCTTCTGCTGAATGCTCTTCAACGCACTCCTCTTTATAGTCTCTGACGTTAAGAGCAGATGCGATATCTTTTGCAAGAACATCATCTCTCTTATCCTCTTCTTTAAGTGCTTTATCAACCTCACTCATCGTTGTTTTATTCTCTTTCATTTTGATTTCTCCTTTGGGTCATCCCCATTACCTGTAAAAATAATAGGAATTAAAAAAACGACAAGAGGAAAGTAGAATTAGATCAATCTTTTTATTATCTTTCCTTCTATGGTTGATAAGATAGAAGTTCACGGTGCTAGAGTTCATAATTTAAAGAATATTGATGTTGATATCCCTCTTAATGAGATAGTAGCTATTGCTGGAGTTTCAGGTTCTGGAAAGTCCTCCTTAGCATTAGGTGTTTTATATGCAGAGGGTTCTAGGCGTTATCTTGATTCGCTTTCTACCTATACACGTAGACGATTAACTGAAAGTGCAAAGGCCGATGTGGATGAGGTTATACATGTCCCTGCCTCTTTAGCTTTAAGGCAACGTCCAGGAGTCCCAGGTCTTAGAAGTACATTTGGAACAGGAACAGAACTACTTAATACCCTTCGCTTGATCTTCTCTCGTTTAGCTTCTCATGTCTGTCCTAATGGCCACTATGTAGAGCCTACTTTGAATGTAGCTGCGGAAAAGGAGCTTGTTTGTCCACTTTGTGGCGCACACTTCTTTGCTCCATCTGCAGAGGATCTTTCCTTTAATAGTACAGGAGCGTGTAAGGAGTGTGATGGAACAGGGGAGGTTTGGAGTGTTGATAGGTCCACTCTTGTCCCTGATGAAGGTAAAACAATAGAGGAGGGTGCCGTTGCTCCTTGGAACTCCTTAATGTGGTCTCTGATGGTAGATGTATGCCGTGAAATGGGTGTTAGAACTAATGTCCCATTTTGCCAATTAACAGAAAAAGAAAAAGAGATCGTCTATGATGGGCTCCCTGAGAAGAAGCATATTCTATACAGACCAAAGAATGGGGCACCCGCTTCTGAATTAGATTTCACCTATTACAGTGCAGTAAGAAGTGTAGAAAATGCACTTTCTAAGGTTAAGGATGAACAGGGGATGAAGAGAGTTCAACGCTTTTTAAAGCGTGAAGTATGTCCAGCTTGCCATGGTTCTCGACTCTCTAATTATGCTAACAGTCCAAGAGTAATGGGCTCCTCATTAGCTGAAGTTTGTACTCTTTCCCTTGATAAACTTTCTACTTGGGTCTCAAAGATACCCTCTTCACTTCCTAAAGAGATGTATCCTATGGCAAAGAATCTCTGTTCATATTTTTTAGAGAATGCAAGAAGAGTTTTAGATCTAGGACTTGGTTATATCTCTTTAGATAGGGCAACTTCGACACTCTCTAATGGAGAGAGACAGAGGATGCAACTTTCTAAAGCTGTACGAAACAAGACAACAGGGGTCTTGTATGTGCTTGATGAACCTTCAATAGGCTTGCATCCTGCAAATGTAGATGGCCTTGTCGAAGTGATGCGATCACTAAAAGCAGATGGTAACTCTGTTGTATTTGTTGACCATGATGCAAGACTTTTAGCTAAAGCTGACCATCTAATTGAGATGGGAAAAGGGGCAGGAAGTGAAGGAGGAGAGGTAATTGCTGAAGGTTCAATTAAGGAAGTTGAAGATAATCCATCTTCCCTTATAGCCCCCTTTCTCTCTGATAACTATAAACCTTTTAGAAGTAGCAAATACTCAGAAGATGAACTCTTTAAAGAGGGTGTAATAGAGTTAGAGACTGATAAAATTCATACTGTAAAACCTCTTGAGGTAAAGATACCTAAAGGTCGTCTTACTGTAGTTACTGGTGTTTCTGGTTCAGGTAAAACAACTATGGTGCTTGAATCCCTTATCCCTGCACTCTCAGCAATGATAGAGAAAAAAGAGCTACCTAAACATGTTAAGATGATCAAAGCAGATGGGATTAAGAGTGTTAAGTTAATTGACTCTTCTCCAATTGGAATTAATATCCGCTCTACAATTGCAACCTATGCTGGTGTGCATGATGAACTAAGAAAGGTATTTGCAAAATGTGCTAAAGGGTATAAAGCTGGAGACTTCTCTTATAATACAGGTTCTCTTCGTTGCCCTGTTTGCGATGGGACTGGTGAAATTAGCTTAGACGTACAATTCCTTCCTGATGTAGATATCCCTTGTCCTGAATGTCATGGCTCAAGATACTCTAGAGCTGCAGAGAGTATTAAGTATCATGATATTTCACTTCCTGCACTTATGGATATGGAAGTTTCTAAAGCAAAAGAGTGTGTAAAGCCACTAAAGACTATCTATCATAAATTAGAGGTACTTGAATCCCTTGGCCTTGGATATCTACGACTGGGAGAAGCAACTCCTACGCTTTCTGGTGGAGAAGCTCAAAGACTAAAACTCTCTAATGAAATTGGAAAATCACAAAGTGACACGCTTTTTGTCTTTGATGAGCCTACAATAGGTCTTCACCCCTTGGATGTTAAAAGCTTACTTGCAGTCATTGATTCTCTTCTCTCCTCTAAAGCTACGCTTGTAGTTATCGAACATGATCTAGACGTAATTAAGGGAGCTGATTTCATCATTGATATGGGCCCTGGAGGAGGAGAAGAGGGTGGTCGTATTGTTGCATCTGGTACATTGCAAGAGGTTAAAAAAGCAAAAGAAAGTGTAACAGCGAGGTACCTAAGTTAAAAATATTGGTCAAATAAGAATGTAAATGCAACTACTCTAAATTAAAAAGGTTGCATTTAACTTTACAATTGAACTATCTCTTTTCTTATGATGCGAATTTGAAGTAAGGATTGATTTTCCTTATAAATACAAGTATATTTAAGTAGCTGGGAATCCAGTTAGGGGCTGGTCGAAAGACCCGGGTCCCCCTCAAGGGCGGGTGAGACACCCGCTATTTTTTTGCCTTTAGGAGTAAGTAATGAAGGAACTCAGCATATTTGTAGATGAATCAGGCGACTTCGGAGATTATGCTGCACATTCTTCATACTACATTGTATCTTTGGTATTGCATGATCAGTGTATTGATATTAGCCAGGATATACTGAAGCTGGAAGAAAAGCTTGCAAATCTTGGATACCCAGAACATTGTATGCATTCTGGTCCAATTATCCGAAATGAACAGGAATACCGAAAGGATACACTTCTAAACAGACAAAAATTGTTAAAAATCCTTATGACGTTCTTTCGCAGAATTGATGTCTCATGCAAGACAATCTATATAGAGAAAAAGCATATCAATGATCCCCTTGAGGCAACTTCAAAACTTGCAAAGCTACTCTCTAGGCTTATCAGAGATAACTATGAATTCTTCATGGGTTTTGATTTTATAAAAATTTATTACGATAATGGACAAACCGAGGTGAGCAAACTCCTGTCATCGGTTT
>X235_Pygmy_Slow_Loris__coassemble_38_pt1 | contig 21518 bp, 19 predicted proteins | sample X235_Pygmy_Slow_Loris__metabat2_low_PE_001 | metagenome-assembled genome bin X235_Pygmy_Slow_Loris
TTATTAAATAGATTATAAATCATAAATAATTATACTAATATAGTTTATAAATAATAGATAATTTATATATTGAGATATTAAATTCATATCATATAATTAGGCTATAAAAACTTAAGGAGATGCAATAAATTAGATATGATAATACATGGTTTAAATAAGCTTACTCTTACAGATTACCCTGGTAAACTTGCTTGTATAGTTTTTACAGGTCACTGTAATTTTCGCTGTCCTTATTGTCATAATGCATCTCTTGTTCTCAATCCTGAAAGTCAAAGTGTGATAAGAGAAGAAGAGATCTTCTCCTTTTTAAAAAAGAGAAAAGGAATGCTTGATGGTGTTGTTATCACAGGCGGTGAACCTCTACTAAATAAAGACATCAAGTCATTTATTAAAAAGGTAAAAGAGATTGGATACCTTATTAAGCTTGATACTAATGGTTCTTTTCCATCTCTCTTAAAAGAGTTAATAGATGAGTCATTAGTTGATTATGTTGCTATGGATATTAAAAATGACCTCTCTTCATATAGTAAAACTATAGGAGTTAGCAACTATAATACAGATGATGTAGTTAAAAGTATTAATCTCTTAAAAGAGGGGAGAGTTGATTATGAATTTAGGACAACAGTTGTTGAAGAACTACACAATTTATCAAATTTTGAAAAAATAATTCCTTTAATTACTCCTTGTAAAAGATACTTTTTACAATCTTTTGTAGCATCGAAAGATACTATTTCAAAAAACTTAAATCCTCCATCAAGTGCTGATATGAAAAGCTATGTAGAACTACTAAAAAATTATATAACTTCTGTAGAGATAAGATAGGCAATAAGCGCTATATATAGTGTTATAATTTTTACTAGGCCCTTTGTATTGTGTTTTTGTGCTTGTCGGCTTTAAAAAGCCATGTTAGTATAAAAAGACTTGGAGGTAAATTATGTACACTGTAATTAAGAGAGATGGAAAAGTTGTAGACTTTGATATTAAGAAGATTTCAGCTGCTATTACTAAAGCATTTGAAGCTACAAATAGACAGTATAATAGCTGTATTATCGATTTAATTGCTTTAAAGGTAACTAGTGATTACGAGAGTAAAATCAAAGGCGATAGCATTAGCGTTGAAGAGATTCAAGACAGTGTAGAAAATGTTCTCTCTCAAACAGGTTATGCTGATGTAGCAAAAACCTATATTCTTTATAGAAAACAAAGAGAGAAGATACGTAATATGAAATCTACAATCCTTGATTATAAGGATATTGTAGATAATTACCTTCATTTAAATGATTGGCGTGTAAAAGAGAACTCAACTGTTACCTATTCAGTTGGTGGTTTAATTCTTTCAAATTCCGGTGCTATTACTGCAAACTATTGGCTTAGTGAGATCTATGATGAAGAGATCGCAAAGGCCCATAAGAGCTGTGATATTCATATTCATGACCTTTCTATGCTTACAGGTTACTGTGCCGGATGGTCAATTAAACAGCTTATAGAAGAGGGGTTAGGCGGTATTAGTGGAAAGATTACTTCAGCTCCAGCTAAGCACTTAGCTACCATCTGTAACCAAATGGTTAACTTTTTAGGGATTATGCAAAATGAATGGGCAGGTGCGCAAGCTTTTTCTTCATTTGATACCTACCTCGCACCATTTGTTAAAGCGGATGGCTTAAAGTATGAAGAGGTTAAGAAGTCGATTGAGAGCTTTGTTTATGGTGTGAATACTCCATCTAGATGGGGAACTCAAGCACCATTTTCTAATATTACTTTAGATTGGGTATGCCCCGCAGATCTTAAAGATACTAGCGCAATTATTGGTGGGAAGAGACAAGACTTTACCTATGGTTCATGTCAAAAAGAGATGGATATGGTTAACAAAGCCTTTATTGAGATCATGATAGAAGGGGATGCTAATGGCAGAGGCTTTCAATATCCAATTCCTACTTATTCAATTACAAAAGATTTTGATTGGAGTGATAGTGAAAATAATCGTCTGCTATTTGAGATGACAGCTAAATATGGGACTCCATATTTTTCAAACTACATCAACTCTGATATGTCTCCAAGTGATGTTAGAAGTATGTGTTGTCGTCTTCGTCTTGATCTAAGAGAACTAAGAAAGAAGAGTGGTGGTTATTTTGGTTCAGGAGAGTCTACAGGCTCAATTGGTGTTGTTACTATTAACTTACCTAAAACTGCATATCTATCTAAAGATGAAGATGATTTCTTTAATCGTTTAGATCATCTTATGGATATCTCTGCTCGTTCACTTAGTGTTAAGAGAAAGATTATTACTAAACTTCTTGATGAGGGGCTCTATCCCTATACAAAACGTTATTTAGGCTCCTTTAGTAATCACTTTTCAACAATTGGTCTTGTTGGTATGAATGAAGCTTGTTTAAACGCTACTTGGATAGGAGAGGATTTAACTCATAAAGAGAGCCAAGATTTTGCAGTTAAGGTTCTTAACCATATGAGAGAGCGTTTATCAGATTACCAAGAGCTTTATGGCGATTTATACAATCTTGAAGCTACTCCTGCAGAGTCTACAAGTTATCGTTTAGCTAAGCATGATGTAGAAAGCTATCCTGCTATCATCACTGCTAGTGAAAATGGTCATACTCCATATTATACAAACTCATCCCATCTTCCTGTTGGATATACAGATGACATTTTTACAGCTCTTGATGTTCAAGATAAGTTACAAACTCTTTATACTTCAGGGACTGTCTTCCATGTCTTCTTAGGAGAAAAGTTGCCATCTTGGCGTGCGGCGGCTGAAATTGTTAAAAAAATAGCTGAAAATTATGAGATGCCATATTATACGCTTTCTCCTACATATTCAGTTTGTCCTGACCATGGATACATCACAGGTGAAGAGTTTACCTGTCCTCACTGTGGAAAACCAACAGAAGTATACTCTAGAATTACTGGTTATTATCGTCCTGTACAGAATTGGAATGAGGGTAAAACAGAAGAGTATAAGGAGAGAAAAGAGTATAAGATTGAATCATCTGTTTTTAAAGGTTCAAATAGTGTAAATTCAAATGAGAACAAAAAGATGGAAAAGATTGATAAAGTAATGCTCTTTACTACTAAGAGTTGTCCAAAGTGTAAGATAGCTAAAGCAATTCTTGATAAAGCTAATATTAACTATGAGGTAATTGATGCCGAAGCAAACTCAGCTCTAGCAAGAAAGTATAGGATTATGGTTGCTCCTACATTAGTAATTAAAGGTGAGGGCAAAGATATGGTTCTTCACGGTATCGAGAAGATTAAATCTTATATAGAAGAAGCTTGTTAATTATAAAGGCCATGACACTTAGCCATGGCCTTATCCTTTTATACCCAAGTTCCATCATCATAGAGGTGACATGCACATAAATGTCTGTTTCCATGATCTTTAAATTCAGGAGTAACCTCTTTACAGATATCTTTTGCATATGGACATCTGGTGTGGAATTTACATCCCTTAGGTGGATTAGCAGGTGAGGGTAAGTCACCTTGTAAAAGCACTCTATGCATCTTAACTTCTGGGTCAGGGACCGGAACAGCAGAGAGAAGTGCTTGTGTATATGGGTGTGCAGGGTGTTTGAAGATCTCACTCTTAGGAGCAAGCTCAACAAGGGTACCAAGGTACATAACACCAACAATATCTGAGATGTATTCAACTACAGAAAGGTCATGGCTAATGAAGAGATAACTAATATCTTTCTTCTCTTGAAGATCCTTCATTAGATTTATGATCTGGGCCTGAATTGATACATCAAGTGCTGATACAGGTTCATCCGCAATAATCAAATCGGGATTAAGAGCTAATGAACGTGCAATACAGATCCTCTGTCTCTGTCCACCAGAGAACTCATGTGGATAACGATCAATATGATAGGGTCTTAGTCCACAAATCTTCATAATTGAGAGGATGTATGAGCGGTATTCATCTTTTGAGACGATACCATGTTCTCTTACAGCTTCACCAATTATTTCACCAACAGGCATCTTAGGATCCAATGATGAATATGGATCTTGGAAGATCATCTGGAGGTGTGGACGTAAGGATCTTAGTTGTTTCTTCTTAAGAGAAAAAACATCAGTTCCCTTGTATAATGCCTCTCCTCCTGTTGGAGGTGTTAGGCGAATTATTGTTCTACCAATTGTAGATTTACCACATCCAGATTCACCTACAAGTCCAAATGTTTCACCACGATGAATATCAAATGAAACACCATCTACAGCTTTAACCTGTCCTACAACCTTCTGTAGAAGGCCTTTTCTAATAGGGTAGTATTTTCTAAGATCTTTTACTTCAAGTATCTTTTCTTTTTCTGCCATCTTAAGCCTCCTTAACATAACGGTAGCAAGCTACCTTGTGTGTTGGGGAAACACTAATTAACTCAGGATACTTACTAGAGCACTTAGCAATACAACTTTCACATCTATTTTTGAAGTAACAGTGGTCAGGAAGATTTACAGGAGATGGTACATTACCTGGAATGGAATATAACTTCTCATCTGGGCCGATCATATTAGGACGTGACTTCATAAGGCCAATAGTGTAGGGGTGGAGAGGATTCTTAAAGATATCCATTGTGGTTCCCTGTTCGATAATACGACCAGCATACATAACAACAACTTCATCAGCCATCTCAGCGACAACACCAAGGTCATGTGTAATAAGCATAATAGATGCAGCGATCTTATCTTTTAGATTTCTCATAAGATCTAGAATCTGAGCTTGAATTGTTACGTCAAGAGCTGTTGTAGGCTCATCAGCAATAATTAACTGAGGGTCACAAGCTAATGCCATTGCAATAACAATACGCTGTCTCATACCACCAGAAAGCTCATGAGGATACATACGATAGATTCTTTCAGGATTTGGAATACCAACCATATCTATAAGCTCATATGTCTTATTAATAAGTTCCTGCTTTGTAAGTTTGGTATGCAGTGCTAATACTTCAGATATCTGCTTACCAATTGTAAATACAGGGTTTAGAGTTGTCATAGGCTCTTGGAATATCATGGATATCTCATTACCTCTAACATGCTCCATCTCATTAATTGGTGCCTTTGCTAAGTTAATTGTTCTTCCATCACGAAGTGCAAATCTTAACTCACCTGATGCGATCTGGCCTTGAGGCTCCTGCAAAAGACGCATAACAGAGAGGCTTGTAACAGATTTACCACATCCAGATTCACCAACAACACCAATTGTTTTACCTTTTGGAATATTAAAACTTACTCCATCAACGGCACGTACAGTTCCTAAATCTGTATAGAAGTAGGTATGAAGATTATCGATTTCGAGAAGGTTATTCTCATCTTTAAGCTTAGTTTCATAAATTGAGCGTTCAACCTTCTTGCGCTTATTCTTATTGTACTCTCTATAGCGGCGTTGGTTCTCTTTCTTTATCTCTTTAAGCTGTTTTTTTCTTTCTTGTTCGCTTAACATCCTACTACCTCTTCATTTTTGGGTCGAAAGCATCTCTTAAACCATCGCCAATAAAGTTAAAGGCCATAACAGTTATAAGAATGCAGATTCCAGGTGGGATCCAAAGATAAGGACAACTACGCATAACGATAGGGCTATTAACAGCTGATACCATATTACCCCAAGATGCATATGGAGCACCTACACCAATACCTAAGAAGCTCATTGTTGATTCCATTAAGATAACAGAGCCAAGGTCCATAGTAGCCATAACAATGATAATAGGCATGATATTTGGAACCATGTGCTTAAAGATCTTACGACTGGTTCTAATACCAGTAGCCTCTGCAGCTTGCATATACTCCATCTCTCTGACAGAGAGCATGCTACCACGAACCATTCTAGCAACACCGGCCCAATAGATAACGCCCATGATAAACATAGTAAAGAAGATCTTATCACGAGCATTAACTTTCATTGTAATTAAGAAGGATGCGATGATCAGCATAAGAGGGATGAATGGAATAGATTGGAATATTTCAACCATTCTCATTATGATCATATCGACCTTTCCACCATAGTAGCCAGCTAAACCACCCATGCTAACACCGATTAAAAGCTCAACTATAACTACAACAAAGCCTAGCATTAGCGAAATTCTTCCACCATACATCAAACGAGTGAACATATCCTGTCCCATCTCATTTGTACCAAGCCAGTGTGTTAAAGAGGGTTTTGCTCTGGTTAATAGGATGATATCAGTTGGAACTGTAGAGAACTCTTCCCCAGTATGCATATCATAGTAAACAGTCATACTGCGTCCCGCATTTTCTACCGCTTTAGTTCTATAATAACGAAGAGGAGAATCGGGGTAATCTTCTACGTTAGTTACATAGAAGAGCTCTGTCTCTGTGTATGGAGAGAGTAGGGGACCTAAAAAGCAGAAAAGGAACATAAATACAATTGCAATTATTCCTATAACTGCAAGATGGTTACGCATAAAACGTCTTAAAACCATCTGGCCAGGGGTCATAAAGACCTGGTTAGCTTCATAGTCTTCTCTATCTTCTTCCTCTTTTGCACTTATCTCTTGTTCAGCTGCTAAACGGAGTTTTTCTTCAGCAGTAAGTTCAAGATCTTCTGTATTCTTGTCCATATTTTACTCCCTTTAGCTGAGTCTTACTCTAGGATCAACTAGAGCATAAAGGATATCTGTGATGAGATAACCAGTTACAGTAAGAACTGCCAAGAACATATTGAAGCCCATAAGATATGGAATGTCTGACATATATGATGCATTTAAAGCAATATTACCAAGACCTTCAAGACCAAAGATTCCTTCAGTAACCGCAGCACCAGAGAATAGACCTGGTAGTGATCCACCTAAAAGGGTAACAATTGGAATTAAAGTATTTCTAAATGCATGTGAATATACAACTCTATGCTCAGGAACACCCTTAGCTCTAGCGGTTCTAACATAATCGGAAGAAAGAGCATCAAGCATATTAGTTCTAACATATCTTAAATATGCACCAACACCTGTAACAACGAAACAGGTAATTGGCAAAATTAAGTGACGTGCATAGTCTAGAAATTTAGCAAAGGTCATATGGTCAGGGTAGTTAACACGAGCTGTTAACATGCCTGAGACAGGAAGTACATTCATACCGAATGGACCAAAACTTCTCTTAAGAATAGCAGCTAAGAAGAAGATAGGAAGTGAAATACCTATAAATACCAAAGCTGTAATAAAATAGTCAAATTTAGAATATTGTCTTCTAGCGGCGGCTATACCAAGTGGAATAGCGATTAGAAGTTCAAGGATAAGGGCAATAAATGCAACTGTAAATGTAATAGGTGCATAAGTTTTAATGATCTCTGAAACAGGACGACCTCTAGTAAGTGAGGTTCCAAGATCACCTCTAAGTGCAGATGCAAGCCAATCGAAATAGCCTTCGAAAGGACCCTTATCTAGTCCGTAGATTGATCTAAGATTATCACGCATCTCATCTGTTATTCTCTGGTTAGTACTTGTTGAGAGTGTAACATAGTCAGATGGCATATTACGGACTAATGTGTAGAGCAGGATAGAAACTCCAAGCAGTACGATTATACTGATAAGTATTCGTCTTAATATGTATTGTCTCAAGTGTGAATACTCCTTAATTCAAAATTAAAGGGTGGAGGATTGCTCCCCCGCCCTCATTATACGTTCGCCTAGGGCAAACTTTAGTTCATCCTAAGCTTCCAAAGGACATCTTTATAATCCCAGAATGCTGTTGATTCTTCAGGAAGAGAAGAGATATCAAGGTTGTCCTTGTTATAAGCAAGGATGTTCTTTCTCTGGTAGAGAGGAAGTTCGATAGCATCATCCATAGCTCTATCAAGCATCTCTGCTACAAGAGCCTTTCTCTCATCAAGATCGATTGTCTGGATGATCTCATCAAGGAGTGTATCAAGTTCAGGATCACTGATTCTGTATCTGTTCTGACCACCACCAGTCTTGAACTGAGTTGACTTATCACAGTCGTTAACATTACCCCAAGCAAGAGTGAAGATATCAGCTGTACCATCATTCATTGCAGCCTGGAGAACGTTGAAGTTAACGTCGTTGATGATGAGTTCGCCACCAAGAGCAGCCATATCATTAGCAGCCTGTGTGTACATTGCATATGCTGGGTGATCACCAATACCACTACCACCAATGTATGCAGATACTACGAGCTGCTTGCCGTTCTTATCAACAAGCTTACCATTCTTCTGTGTGTAACCAGCTGCTTCAAAGTACTCGAGAGCCTTCTCTGGGGAGTAGGGGTAGTACTCTGTTGCATCATGTGGATATTCAGCAACAACAGTTGTCATTGGGCGCTCAATAACCTGAGCAATCTTTGTACCATAGTAACCAGCAACAGAAGCTCTTCTATTCATGAGGCAGAAGAGACCACGGCGTACATTGATATCAAGATTCTGGCAGTTGAAACCAGCATAACCATAACCAGCATTATCTGTAAGGTCATAAGCCATTCCAAGAGAATCAAGCTGTTCAACAGTTGCTCTATCACCAGTTGGGTTACCAACATCAATAGCTCCAGAAAGAAGTGCATCAACTGTATCTACTGCAGGAACATACTGCCACTTGATTGTTCCAATTGTAGGAACGCCTTCAAAGTAGTTTACGTTAGCTGTAGCTGTAACAATGTTATTTGCAAAGCCCTGGAAGATGTATGGACCAGATCCAACTGGGTTCATGTTAGCAAGAACCTTAGAAACATCACCCTTTGTATATGCGCCATAGTAATTTCTTGGAACAAGATAAATACTGATAGCAATATCACCATAGATATCAATTGAGTTGTAAGTAATAGTTGCTGTATAGTCATCAACTCTCTTAACACCAGAGATCTCTGGAACATCAATACCATCACTTAAGTTGCCCTGGATGTAAGTCTCCTGGAGCTTGTTAAGGTAATATGTCTCTGGATCATAGGAATCGCCATAGTGCTCATATTCAATTTCTGCAATGAGTGCAAGAACCTGATCTGCATTATTTGGATCGATCTTTGCCCACTGATCAGCAAAGCCTTCGCTCTCTGCGTAGCCCTTCCAATCATAGCTATCAAGACCTGTCCACCAACCTTCGAGGTTAGTAGCAATAAGGTATGCAATGTAGTCTTCCTTGCTGATTGTATCAAGAGAGTACTTCTCGGCAGCTTCTTCTGCATATCCATTAATAACAGAGCTGTAGTTAGGATCATCATAGTAGTACTCTTTAAGACCCTTGATATCTTTTGTGATAAGAGACTGAGGACCTGTGTATGATGGATCAGAGATTAAATAGATACCATAGAGATAGTCATCGATAGTAACAGGATCGCCATTTGAGAAGGTCATTCCCTGATTAACTGTAACTGTATAAGTAACAGTACCATCTTCGTTCTCTACTGATGTAATGTTTCCTGCCCATGGAATGTTCTCATTGTTTGCATTCTTTCTCATAGGAGTTACGAAGATCTGATCAATGATCTCCATATCATATGCGTTTTCTGCAAGGAACGGGTTCCATTTCTCTTCAAAGTTAGCTGGTTCACCAATAACAAGTGTCTTATCTGCTTGTGCAGGAACCTTCTCACTTGTAGTTGTGGTAGCTGTAGTAGTAGAAGTTGTGCTTGTCTTCTCCTTTGAACCACCTGCAAATACTGAAGAGACGATGAGAGCAAAAACAATAAGGATTGTAAAAATCTTCTTGTTCATTAATTTCATCCTCCTGATAAAATATATTCCGATTTATATGGCAACTAATGTGTCATACAAATTGCAGTATATGGAGAAATTGTTCACTTTGCAATAGAAGAAAGAAGTATGAGTAACTGCTACTTTGTAGTTATTGCTTTTAAATAATTAATTTAAATATATATAGATATTTCAGTAGTATCTATTATTCATCTTTTCTTTGCTTAGAATATTTTTTTAATCTTTATACAGTAAGGTGTATATATCTATTAAAGTTAATTTTAGATAACATTTTTTCTTAAGAGCAAATCGTTTGACTAAATTTCCCTCTTATGTTAGCTTCCTTGTTGCTATATCGGGCTGTAGCGCAGGGGTTTAGCGTACAAGTCTGGGGGACTTGGGGTCGCCGGTTCAAATCCGGCCAGCCCGAATTACCGTGGTGTCTTTCCACGGTTTTTTCATTATTAGGTAAATAGTTATCTTTATCGCCTTATTTAAAAAATTATTATTGACTAAACAAAATAAAAATCGGATATTGAATTTGAGGTTATTACATGCAAAAAGATGTAATTAGTGAAATTCTTCAAGTTGAAGATAATGCTAGCGCTATTTTAGATAATGCTGACAAGGAGTCTCGACGTATTATTCAAGAGGCTCAAGGTGAAGCAGCTGCTATGATAAGAAAAGCAACTGAAGATGCACGAAATGAAGGTAACGCTCTTATAGATGAAGCTGAGAAGGTATATCAAGCTCATCTTGCTAAATATGAAGAGGAGCAAAATGCTCTTGCTACTAAGAAAGTTGTAATTGATCCTACTCTTCTTAAAGAGAGTGCAGAAAAGATAGTCTCTTTGATCTGTCGTACAGAGTTTTTTGGAGAATAGGTGATGGACAGCGTTTCTCGCTATGGCTTTATTAATGCAAAGCTTAGAGCTCGAATAGGGCAGATGCACTCATCAGATACTCTTGATAAGATGATTAAAGCTCCAACTCTTGTTGAAGCTATCTCTGTTTTAAAGGGTACTAAGCATGAAGAACTTGCAAATATCTATGATAAAACTGGTGATTTACAGCAAGTTGAACTTGCACTAATGGAAGAAGAGATAAAAGTTCATAGAGAAATAATATCGCATGTCGATTCAACTGTAGCCTCATTTGTTTCTGTTTTGCTTGAAAGAGTAGAAGAGGAGAACATTAAGAACGTTCTTCGTCTTTGGTTTTCTTCAGTGCTTTTACATCATGAGATCTCATACAGAGTTGGTTACATTAACAAAGAGAAGATCGTTTACGATATAAACTACACTAAAATTGTTAATGCGCTCTCTTGGAAAGATGTTGTAGAGGCTTTTTTTAATACCCCATACTATGATGTCCTTTCTTCCTATAGTGAAGAACAGATTAGAAGTAATGGGCTTTTTGATACCGAAATTGCCTTAGACCATCTTTGGTACAAGAGGCTATTTGATGCGATCTCAACACTATCCTCAACTGATAAAGAGGTTGCTTCTAAGATCTATAATGTAGATGTGGATTTAAAGAATATTCTATATTTAATTCGATATGGTTACTACCATGTTCTACCATCTATAAGACTTGCTAAGATCTTTATTCCCTATGCAAGAGTATATAGCTTGCTTTCTGCAAAGATTAGTAGTGGAAATATTACCTTTGATGAAGCGAAAGTCATTGTTAAAAGAGCTTATCCTGCAATTGGTGATCTATTTTCCAATCTAGAAGAGAAGGGTGAAATTGCCGCAGGTAACCATACAGAACTTGCATATGATACCCTTGAAATAGAGAATTACTTAGCCCAAAGAAGAAAGAAAGAGTTTACTTCAATATTGTCCGGTGATCCATTTACAATCGGTACATTGCTTTCATATATTTTTCTCTATAAAAATGAGTGTCATATGATCAGAGCAATCCTTTCTGCAAAGTACTACAATTGGAGTGAGGATCAGATAAGGAGGGAGCTGAATTGAGTTTATTTACAGAGAAGATGAAGATGCTCACAGCTGTCGTTTTAGATAGCTATGCAGATAAAGTTGTTAAAGCGCTCTTGGAAAAGGGTGTAATGGACTTTGTTCATATCGGAGACTTTGATAAAGATAAAGTTTCTCGTTTGCAATCACATGTAGCCCAAGTTCCTAAAGCTGCTATTGCTGATATGAGAGAGAGAGCTGAGGCGATGTTCCGTCAAGCATCTCTTCCACTTCCTTCACTTGATAATGTTGACCTTGATACACTACCAAAGTTAGATATGGATTCATATCGTAAGGCCCTAGATCGTCTTACAGGTTCTCTTTCTGCTTTAAAAGAGGAACAAAAAGGTGTAAGTCAAAAGCTTATCTCTATTAATGAGATTGAAGGGTATATTAAAGATAAGAAGAGCGAATATCTGGATTTAAGGGTAGGAACTATTTCACATGGCAAGAGTGATGACTTACGTGTTCGTTTAGCTCCATTTGCAGGTGTCTTTTTAGATGAAGGTACCTATTTAATCTCATTAACACTTAGACGTGATAGCGCAAGAGTAACAGCTGTTATGGATAAGTTCTCTTGGGCAGAAAGTAGTGACTTAGATAACCAAAAGAAGGCGCTTGAACTTGCTAGTGAAAAGCTTGAAGCTGATAAAACAGATTTAACTAACAAAAGTAATGCGATCAGTGAAAGTGTTAAGGATAAGATACTAGAGAAAAAAGATGATCTAGTTAGAATGTGGATTACACTCAGGGTATCTGAACTTTGCGAACACATCGAATCCTATTTTTCATACACCAGAAATACAACTCTATTCTCTGGTTGGGTTCCCTCTTCTCAAGCTGATATAGTTGAAAAAACAATTTATGAAGCTTCTGAAGGTAAATGCATAATTGAGTGGACAAGTGATAGTGAGGTTGATCGTGATAAGATTCCAGTTGCTGTTACCTCTCCAAAGCTCTTAGAGCCTTTTGAACGTATAGTAAATAACTATGCAACACCTGAGTATGGTTCCATCAATCCTACAATATTTACAGCAGTTGCCTATATTTTAATGTTTATGCTGATGTTTGCTGATGTAGGACAGGGCTTTATCCTACTTTTAATTGGAATTATCGGTAGAAGTTATTATAAAAAGCATCCTCTTGTAAAAGATGGGTTAATCTCAAGATACCTTTGTTCTCTACTACTATACTTAGGACCTGCAAGTATGGTAGGTGGTGCTCTGTTTGGTTCGTACTTTGGATATTCACTATTTCCTGCTATCTGGTTTAACTACCATGCAGTTGTAAATGGACATGTAGATAGTGGGCTTGTTAGAAGTATCTATGATATTCTTGGTATTACAATAAAATTTGGTATTATAATTATTTATACAGGTCTCCTTCTTAACTGGATTAACTTAGCAAGAAAGAAGAGATTCTTAGAATTAATCTTTGATAAAAATGGTTTTGTTGGAGGTTGGCTCTATGGTGTAGGTATCTGGGCTTGCTACTACTTTGTTGGAACAGGTTATAAGAGCTTCCCATCATCTCCATTTTTGGTATGGGGTATAGTAATTCCTCTAATAATGCTTGTTGTTAAAGGACCTATATATGCTCATCACAATGCTAAGAGTACAGGTCATAAAGAGGGTGCTGGTAAGGTAATTATGGATACTCTTATGGACTTCTTAGTTGAAGTTCTTGAGATCTTCTCAGGTTTCCTTTCAAATACACTTTCATTTATGCGTGTTGCTGGATTAGGAATTGCACACGTTTCACTTATGACAGCCTTTGAAGATATTGCAAATATGACAGGCAATATATTTGCATATATCGTTATTATGATAATTGGAAATGTCCTTGTTATTGCCCTTGAAGGACTTTCTGCTGGTATTCAATCCTTAAGGTTGAATTACTATGAATTCTTTACTAAGTATTTTACCGGACACGGCATTGCTTATGAGCCAGTTGGCCTTAAGAGTCGTATCCGAATTGAATAAGTCAGGAGGGTCTTATTATGACCAGTTTTGCATTTAGAAGAAAAGTAAACATGACACTACTTTTCACCTTCGCCATTCTTATCATTTCTGCTTTCGTAGCAACACCACAGCTTTCTGCTGCTGCCGAGAGTGCAGTTACAGATGCTCAGAATGGTAACTATACCACTGCAATTGTTTGTCTTGCTGCTGCGCTTGCATTTGGTTTTGGTTCTCTTGGTGCTGGTATGGCTATTTCTAAGGTAGGTTCAGCTGCTATGGGCGCTATTTCAGAACGTCCAGAAATTGCATCTAATGCTCTTATCTTCATCGCACTTGCTGAAGGTCTTGTTGTATTTGGATTTATTACTGCACTTATGATCCTCGGAAAGGTATAAAGAATGCAGTATTTTGTCATCGGAGATGAGGATACTGTTCTTGGTTTCTCTTTAACTGGACTTTCAGGGCAAGCGGTTCATTCAAAAGATGAGGCGGTTGCGGCTTGGAGCAAGGCAATTGAGAACAAGAACAATGCTATCATCATAATAACTGAGGATGTAGCCAATTTGATCAGAGAGACTGTTGATCGTTTTCTCTTCTCTGAATCATTTCCTTTGGTTGTCGAGATTCCTTCCCCTGGGAAGAGCTCTTCTCGTGACCTCAGAACTCTGGTGAATGAAGCTATAGGAGTATCTATATGAGTGAGAGTGATAATCCACTTTGCCAAGGTATCCTTTCAGATGCTGAGAGTAAAGCTCAAAAAAAGATAGAGAGTGCTAAAGCTGATGCTGAAGTTATCATTAATGAAGCTAAAGATAAGGCTAATCAAGCAGCTCTTGCTGAGAAGAAGAGTACTGATTTACATTTAGAGTCTATTCGCCTTCGCGAAGAGAGCGCTAAACGTAATATTGATCGTCTTACAGCTCTTAAGAATATGGATTCTGGATACACTGAAGTTATGGATGAAGTTAACAAGTGCTTATCTAATCTTTACCAAGATAAAGAGAGGTGTAAGCATGTCCTAATTCTGTGGACAGCTGAAGCGGCTTTAGGTCTTGGACTAAAGGAAGCAAAGGCCGCACTTAGTGCTCCATTTTCACAAGATGAATCAATTCTTAAAGAAGCAGAAGCTCTTCTTCTATCAAAGGGCGGAAGTAAAGTTTCATTAACACTTGATGACAGAGCTGCTGTCAACTTTGGTGTAGTTCTTTCCTCTCTTGATGGGAAGATCTCCTATAATAACCAGATAGATACACGAATGCGTAGGCTTCAGCGTGAGATCAGGACAATTGTCCAGGAGACGACATGCAAGGCAGAATAATAGGGCAGGTCAAAAGAGTAAATGGACCAGTTTTAACAGCAAAAGGTATTACTGATGCTGCAATGATGGAACTGGTTAATGTTGGGGAAAGCAGAATTACAGGTGAAATTGTAAAGCTTTCCGGTGACACTGCCACAATACAAGTATATGAAGATGCAACAGGTATTGCACCAGGAGATAATATCTATGGATTTGGTATGTCCCTATCCTGTGAACTTGGTCCTGGTTTAATTGGTAATATCTATGATGGTATTCAGCGTCCTCTTGAAGAGTTAAGAACTCTTAGTGGTGATTTCATTGGACGTGGTATTCAAGCTCCTGCAATCGATGAGGAGAAGAAATGGCACTTTGTTCCAACAGTCAAAGAGGGTGATAAGGTTTCAGCTGGTTCTTCAATCGGATATGTAGATGAGACTAGTAGAGTTCGCCATCAAATCATGCTTCCCTCATCTTTTAAAGGTGAAGGTGAAGTTATAAATATCACATGTGAAGGTGATTACTCCGTAAAAGAGCAGATGGCTCTTGTTTCACTTCCTGATGGTAAGAGTGAAGTAATTTCGATGGTTCAATACCACCCAATTCGTGTTCCTCGTCCAGTTAAGAAGCGACTTGGTCTTGATGTTCCTCTAATTACTGGTTTAAGAGTAATCGACTCTCTATTTCCTTTAGCAAAGGGTGGTACAGTTGCTATCCCTGGAGGCTTTGGAACAGGTAAAACTATGACACAGCACTCCATCGCTCAGTGGTGTGATGCTGATATCATTGTTTACATTGGTTGTGGAGAGAGAGGAAACGAGATGACTGATGTTCTTAGAGAGTTTCCTCATCTTGTTGATCCTCGAACAGGCAAAAGTTTGATGGAGAGAACTATCTTAATAGCAAATACCTCTAATATGCCAGTTTCTGCTCGTGAAGCTAGTATCTATACAGGTATTACAATGGCTGAGTATTACAGAGATATGGGCTATTCAGTTGCTATTATGGCTGACTCTACCTCACGTTGGGCAGAGGCACTTAGAGAGCTCTCTGGAAGAATGGAGGAGATGCCTGCTGAAGAGGGTTTCCCTGCATACCTTGCAACTCGTATTGCTCAGTTCTATGAGAGAGCTGGTCATATGTTAGCTTTAGGTGGAGAGGAGGGTTCTGTATCTATCATTGGAGCTGTTTCACCTCCTGGTGGTGACTTCTCTGAACCTGTTACTCAGCACACCAGACGATTCGTTCGCTGTTTCTGGGGGCTCGATAGAGCTCTAGCTTCTGCTCGTCACTACCCAGCAATTAGCTGGCTAGATAGCTACAGCGAATATGTTGATGAAGTAAAAGAGTGGTGGGATAGCAAAAGCCAAGGTAAATGGTCTAAAAATAGAGCTAGAATTATGGAACTACTTCAGAAGGAAACAAGACTTCAGCAGATCGTTAAGCTTGTTGGTCCTGATGCCCTTCCTGATAGCCAGAACTTTATTTTGGAGGTATGTTCAGTCTTTAAAAGTGCTTTCTTACAGCAGAATGCATTTGATGAGATCGATAGATATTGTTCTCCTGAAAAACAGATCGCAATGATGGATATCATCCTTCAATACTATGATGAAGGTGCTGAAGCTATTACCAAAGGTGTTCCTATGGTTAAGATCCGTCGTCTTTCAGTTGTACAGGATATTATTAAGATCCGCTTCTCTGTTTCTAATGACCAAGTGGATGAGATTAGCAAGCTTTCACTTAAACTTGCTAGAAGCATTAACCAGCTAGGAGGACTCTATGAAGATTGATCCATCTTTAATGGCAACTGCAGATAGGACACTTCTTGCGGGAAGAGAGTACCGTGGGGCCGCTGGAATAGACGGACCTCTTGTATATATGAAGAATACCCATCCAATTGGGTATGGTGAACTTGTTGAATTAATTGATAAAGATGGCGTTCATCGTTCAGGTCAAGTTCTAGATACAAGTGATGATGTAGTTTGTGTACAGGTATTTGAAGGTACTGATGGCCTTGATATGCCGGACACAAGAGTGCACTTCCTTGGTGAACCTCTATCCTTAGCAGTAACAAGTGACATGCTTGGTCGTGTTATGGATGGTCTTGGTAGAAGCCGTGATGGAGCTGCTTCTCCTCGTGGTAGAGAAGAGAGGGATGTAAATGGCTCTCCAATTAATCCAACCAGCCGTGAATATCCTCGTGATTTCATTCAAACCGGAATCTCTGTTATAGATGGAATGACCACTCTTATTCAGGGTCAAAAGTTACCAATCTTCTCTGGTAATGGATTACAGCATAACCAATTAGCTTCTCAAATTGTAAGGCAAGCTAAGGTTCGTGGTGGTAAAAGTGACTTTGCTATAGTATTTGCAGCTATGGGTGTTAAGTACGATGTAGCAAACTACTTTATTAACTCCTTTGAAGGGACAGGTGTACTTGATAACGTAGCACTCTTCTTATCCCTTGCAGATGACCCTTCAATTGAGAGAACTATTACCCCCAGAACTGCACTTACACTTGCAGAGCATCTAGCATTTGATGAAGGAAAACAGGTTCTAGTTATCCTAACCGATATGACTAACTACTGTGAGTCACTTCGTGAAATCTCAACACTTCGTGGTGAGATACCTTCACGTAAAGGCTACCCTGGATATCTATACTCTAACCTTGCTGAGATCTATGAGCGCTCTGGTAAGATAGCAGGTCGCTCTGGTTCTATTACTCAGCTTCCTATCCTTACAATGCCAAATGATGATATCTCTCATCCTATTCCTGACTTAACTGGTTACATTACAGAAGGACAGATTGTATTTGAACGTGAGCTTGCAGGTAGAGGAATCTATCCCCCAATTAATCCACTTCCATCTCTTTCTCGTCTTATGAAGGATGGTATTGGTAAAGGTATGACTCGTGATGATCATCCACACCTATCTAACCAGCTATTTGCTTCCTATTCACATGTAAAAGATGTAAGAAACTTAGCATCTGTTATTGGTGAAGAGGAGCTTACAGAAACTGATCACCTTTACATGAAGTTTGGCGATTTCTTTGAAAAAAAGTTCCTCTCTCAGCGTTATGATGAGGATAGATCTATTGAAGAGACGCTTGATTTAGGTTGGGATGCGCTTTCAATTCTTCCTGCTGAAGAGTTACAGCGTCTTACAGAAGAGGAGATCGCTTCTCACTACAAGGGTTAATTAGATGGATACAAGTTTAGCGCCAACTAGAAGTAATCTAATGAAGGTCAAAGACGAGCTTGCTTTTTCTCGTCTTGGCTATGAACTATTAGACCAAAAGAGATCAATTTTGGTCTCTGAACTTATGACTCTAGTAGACCAAGCTGTTGATTACCAAAACCGAGTAGAAAAATCCTTAGCAGAGGCTGAAAAGGCGCTTCAAGATGCTATTATGCATATGGGTAGATTGAGGATCGGAAATCTAGCAGGAGCTGTTAGTATCTCCTCCTCAATTGAACTTGGACAGAGAAGGGTAATGGGGGTATCGCTACCTAAAGTTACCACCTCTTTCCAAGGAGAAGGACCATTCTTCTCCCCTGAAGGCACTAGCTTGCTTTCAGAAGTTGCACTTGAAAAATACAGGGAAGCTTTAACGCTAATGGGGCAAATGGCTGAACTAAAGGTCTCAATAATGAGACTTTCTAGAGAGGTTAAGAAGACTATTCGAAAGGTAAATTCACTTGAAAAGCTTGTTATTCCTGATAAGAGTGATACAGTTAAATATCTAACTGGTCGTATTGAAGAAGCTGAAAGAGAAAGTTTTATTCTGCTTAAGTCAGTTAAAGATAGAATGAATAGAAAGGGAGGTAACTAATTTGATCGCACCATTTACTGATATTCTTGTCTATTTAGATGGATCAGAAGGCTCTATGAGCGCTTCTATGTATGCAGTGATGCTTGCAAAGAGTACAAATGCAAGACTTCATGCACTATACGTAATTAATACAAAAGCTCTAGGTGATCTTGTTAATGCCCACATCTTTGTTTCTCAAGAGAAGCAAGAGTATATGGCAGATCTTTTAAAAGATGCAGCTAGACATATAAGACATATTGAAAAGCTTGCAGCAAGTAAAGATTATGATGTTAAAGCCACCTCAGTAGAGGGTTCTCCCTCTGCTGAAGTTGGAAAGTACATCAAAGAGAATGGAATTGATCTGCTTGTTTTGGGTTCTGTAAATATGATACGCTCAAGGCGCGAAGAGTTAACAAGCGAAACAGATCGCATGTTGCGTACTTCCCCCTGTCCAGTACTAGTCTGCCGTGATGATGATTCAATTTGGCAGATGTTTGAGGAGGCATAAGAAATGGGACTTCTTGATGTAATCAATAAAGATATGATAATCGTACCAATGACATCTAGCACTCGTGAAGGTGTTATTAAAGATCTTGTAGAGCGCTATTGCACAGTCAAAGGCTTATCAGAAAAAGATGAAGAGGATATCTATAGCCATATAATGCAGCGTGAAGAGCTTGGGTCAACTGCAATGGGACATGGTATTGCAATTCCTCACTGCAAACTTGATTCTATAAAAGAACCAGCTGTTGTAATTGGTATCTCCCGTCTTCCAATTGACTTTGGTGGAGAAGAGAAATCTAAGATCTTCTTCTTGGTTTTAGCTAGTAAAGAGAAGCCCACAGAGCATGTTCAGCTTCTTGCTTCCATCGCTCGTGTTTGTTCTAGTGAGGTCTTTGTTAGACTTCTATCTTCTGCAAAAACCCCACAAGAGGTATATCAACTATTTTTTGATTAACTCTTGTGTAGCTATATACAGCCTTCCTTTCTCAATTTTTAGGTATTATACTTAAAAGAAAAAGGGAGGCTTTTTTATGAAAATTACCTTTGCTGGTGCAGCTCGTTGTGTAACAGGATCTTGTTTCTTATTAGAGAGCGGTAATGAACGTATTTTAATTGACTGTGGTCTTGGCCAAGGACAAGATGAAAAGGTAATTGGAGATGTTTTTCCCTTCTCTCCCTCCTCAATTAATGCTGTTATATTAACACATGCTCATATCGACCACTCTGGTCGCTTACCTCAGTTAGTTAAAGAGGGTTTTAATGGCGTAATCTATTCAACAGGAGCTACACACTCTCTTTCCTCCATTATGCTACTTGATAGCGCACACATCCAAGAGAGTGAAGCGGAGTGGAAGAATAGAAAAGGAAAGAGGGCAGGTAGACCTTTAGTTGACCCTTTATATACAGAAGAAGATGCATATGACGCACTTTCTCTCTTTCAAGATTGTGACTATGGAAAGATATACACACTTTCTTCTAATATTCGTTTTCGATTTATAGATGCCGGACATTTACTTGGTTCTGCATCAGTTGAACTTTTTGTAAGTGAAAATGGAAAGAGTGAGAAGATCGTCTTCTCTGGAGATATTGGTAATCTAAACCAACCTATTATTAAAGATCCTGAATATATAGCAGCCGCTGATTATGTAGTCATGGAGTCCACCTATGGAACACGACTTCATGAAGTTAAGCCAACTGACGATATTATGACCCGTGCAAAGCTCCTTGCTGAAATAACCGATAGAACCTTTAAAAGAGGTGGTAAAGTTATTATCCCATCTTTTGCAGTTGGAAGAACTCAAGAAATTCTATATCTATATCGTCTAATTATTGAACACAAACTTTTATCTTATGAGATACCAGTCTTCTTGGATTCCCCTCTCTCTGTAAAGGCAACTGCAATATTTAAGAATTCAATTCGGGGTGATTACTTTGATAATGAAGCAATGGAGCTGGTAAAAAAAGGAATTAATCCAGTTGACTTCCCCTCATTAATTAAAACAAGAGATGTAAATGACTCGGTTGCGCTCAACTCACGTAAAGAGAGCTGTGTCATAATCTCCTCCTCAGGTATGTGTGAGGCGGGAAGAATTAAGCATCACCTTAAACATAATCTTTGGAAAAAAGAATCAACGGTTCTATTTGTTGGTTATCAAGCCTCAGGAACCCTTGGTAGAAGTATTGCTGATGGAGCTAAACATGTTTCTGTACTTGGTGAAGAGATCGATGTTAGATGTGAAGTTACATCCCTCCCTGGCCTTTCAGGACATGCTGATAAAAATGGGCTTATCTCCTGGATCGAATACTTTAAAGAGAAACCAAAAAAGGTTTATGTAGTGCATGGTGATGAGGATAGCGCCTTAGCGTATGCCAAAACTCTAAGAGAGAAGGGGTACAATGCATATGCACCTAAGTTATTCTCAACATTAGATACATCAACAGTAGGAGAAGAAGAGAAAGCTGAATTAAGAACTCAAAATGCTACTAAAGAGATAAAAGAAGCTGAAGAACGACTTAAAGAAACTTCGACAGCTCTTGAATCTATATTAAGACGTTTTGCCCTCTCCTTAGCTAATATTGATACAAGTGATGCAAAAAAAGCAGAACGCTTAGCTGATGCAACTAATAGATTAAGTGATGAAATTGACGAGCTAAATAAGAGGTGGAAAAGCGATATTAAAGAATAAATGAAAAATATTTTTTCTTAATAATTTCTTAATTAACCAAGGAATACCTAAATAATTTAAAAAAAGCGTAAAAAAAAGGGAAAAAAGGTATTGCAAAAAGGTAATTGGTATGGTAATTTCCTTAT
>X235_Pygmy_Slow_Loris__coassemble_39_pt1 | contig 21488 bp, 20 predicted proteins | sample X235_Pygmy_Slow_Loris__metabat2_low_PE_001 | metagenome-assembled genome bin X235_Pygmy_Slow_Loris
GTGAAATCAAAAACTGGTTAAATAAGTTAAAATAATCAACTAATAGGCTTTGACTCACTTCTTTAAATATTGTAATCTTCACTTCGTTGTTTGATTGATAGGGAAGTAGCCAAGTGGTTAAGGCACCGGTTTTTGATACCGGCATTCGAAGGTTCGAGTCCTTCCTTCCCTGCTCTTGATTACTTTTCAATTTTATTGATATTATCCCTTTTAGCGCTTAGCGCTGATTAATCCATGGTAATTGGTTTTAAGCCAATGAGAGTACAAGGAGAAAAAAATGGCCGACAAGACAAATAAGACACTCAAGGCTACTGTCAGAAAAGACGATTTCGGTTCAGCTGGATCACGCCGTCTTTTAAGAAACGGATCAATTCCTGCAGTTATTTATGGTAAGCAGGAACCTATTCACATCATTCTCAATGCAAAAGAGTTCCTTATGAAGAAGCACAACTTCTCAGAATCAACACTTATTGCTCTTGATGTTGATGGAACTGAACACACTGTTTTTGTTAAGACATACCAAGAGAATCTTTTAAAGGGCATTGTTAACCATGTTGACTTCTATGAGGTCACAGCTGGTGTTCTTGTTAGAACCCACGTTAGAATCGAGCTCACAGGTACACCTGTTGGATGTAAGAGTGGTGGTGTTCTTGATCAGGTTGTTCATGAACTTGAAATTGAATGTTTCCCAAGAAATCTTCCATCTTCAATTGTTGCAGATGTTTCTGCTCTTGATATCAACGATGCACTGCGTGTTGAACAGCTTACTATCCCTGAGGGTGTTAAGGTCCTTGGTGATATGAGTGCTACAATTGCAACAGTTAAGGCTGTTAAGGAAGAGGTCGCTCCTGCTGCTGATGCAACAGCTGAGGCAACAGCAACTGATGCAGCTACTCCAGCAGCTGATACAGCTAGCACAGACAAGCAGTAATGCTAGTAATCTTTGGTCTAGGTAATCCTGGAGCAAAGTACGAGGGCACAAGACACAATGCAGGGTATGAAACCCTTGCAAAATTAGCAGCGTTTTTTCAGTGCAAATTGAGAAAGCGCTGTTTTTATAATTATAAGCAAGCTCTTGTACATACTCCTAATGGTGTTGATGTAAAATTAGTTTTTCCACTTACCTTTATGAACAACTCAGGTGATGCTGTAAAATATACAGTTAATGAGGGTGATGAAGTTCTAGTCCTTTGTGACCAAATGGATCTTCCTCCTGGAAAGATTCGTCTTAGGAAGAGTGGCTCATCAGCAGGACATAATGGTTTAAAAAGTATGCTTTCTGCTCTTCCTCAAAACTTTATGCGCTTATATATTGGCATTGGACGTCCCGAAAATGGGAAAACTGTTATCGAGCATGTGCTTGAGCGCTATAATGAAACAGATAGAAAAATGGTTGATCAAGCAGAAGCAAAAGCAGTTAATGTAATTCTGGATCTTGTTAATGGTAAGAATTTTGATCGCGTACTTCAGGAGGCAAACAGCTGAAATCTCTTCTCTTTCTTCCTTATCTTGAAGAATCTAAAGAGGATATCTCCGTCGCCTTTTCTGGTGGTGCAGATTCCTTAGCTTTATTAGCACTACTTAGTGAATTGTTTCCAGGTAGGGTTAGAGCTCTATATGTAAATCATAATTTAAGAGATAAAGCTGAGTTAGAAGCTGAGATCGCTCTAAATAAAGCTAACGCAGAGCGTCTTAATGTCCCTATTACTATCCTCCCCCTTGAAAAAGGGGAAGTTGAACGATATGCAAATGAAAAAAAGACAACCTTAGAAGCTGCAGCCCGAGAGCTTAGATATTCTCTGCTTTTTTCCGCTTCGCCTGGTTTAATTGTCACGGCTCATACTGCAGATGACCAAGCCGAGACACTCCTTATGCATCTTATTTCAGGGTGTACTTTACAAGCCCTTGCAGGTATTAGAGGTGTAAAGGGAAGAGTAGTTAGACCCTTATTAAATTATAGAAGAGAGGAAACTGAAGCTATTTGTTTAGAAAGAAACTTGAAGTGGTCTGAAGATAGTACAAATAGTACTCTGTTTTGTATGAGAAATAGAGTAAGACATCTTTATGCAAGTAAACTCTCTCAAGATACGGTTTCTACACTTTGTTCTATTGCTTCTAATGTTTCTTCATTCCTCTCCCAAATAGGTAATATAGAAACTAAAAGAGAGAAACATTATATAACATTTTTAAGAAGTGAATTTATCTCTTCTCATCCTGTTAAAAAGCAATCTTTATTACTATCTCTTCATAATGAGGTAACAGATTCAATTTTAACTTCAGGTCAAATGGATGAGATGATAAAGACAATAGATAATAAAGGACAGTACGAATCTAGATACTACTATCTTAGAGTTTTCAAAGATGAGGTTCGTTTTTATGAAAAAGAACGATACTTTGTAACTACATTTGAAGATAGAAAATTTCCAATGAATATAAAGGTACTTGAAACCTCTGATAGTTTAGCTTTAAGAGTTGATCCCTCTTTATTAAAAGGAAAAGCAATCTTTCGATTTGCTTATCCTTTCGATGAGATTACTCTTAAAGAACATAAGGTCAACATCTCTTCATTGCTTTCCTCTTACCATATCCCATATGCTATTGTGCTAGAGGACCAGGAGGGAATTTGTGCAGTTTTTTCTCGTCTTTTTGGTGGAAAAGATCGCCTCGCAAAAAGGTTCCTTTCTTCTTCTTGCACAGGAATTGGCATAACACTTTGCTAGGGCACCTTGCAAGTTAGGGCCTTTCAATATTATATTTAGAGTCAATTGTAATTTTTTGAAGGATAAAAAATGGAAATAAAGGATGATGAGAAGAAGCAGAGTGAAGAAGTAAAGAAGGATGAAGAAAAGAAGCCTTCAGAGAGTACAAATCCATCTGCTGACAAAGGTACAACTCCAAGTGAAGAGAATCCTAAAAAGAAGAGAAATGTATACGACGAGTATAAATATTGGGGTGCTGATAAAAAGAAGGATGATTCTCCTTTAAAGATGAATGGTCGTAATAGATTTACTCTATTTATCTTTTTAGCCCTTATTCTTAGTTTTGCTTTCCTATTCTTTAATGAATCAAAAGCAACAAAACCAGTACAAACAACCTATACAGAGTTTTTAAGTGTGGTTGATAGCGGACAAGTTGCTTCTGTTCAAATTAAAGATGAGAGCGTAGTAAACTTCACCCTAAATAATGGTACTGAAGCTACTGCACGTATCCCTTACTATGATTCAACTCTTTTAGATAAATTAAAAGCAAAGAATGTTAATATAGAAGGAACTGTACAAGGGATATCAATTTGGATGGTTGTAATCCAGTTGCTTCCTTGGATTATCTTCCTTGTTATTATCTTCTCAATGTATCGCCAAGCTGGTATTGGTGGTGGACAGAGGATGATGAGTCAATTTGGTAAAAGCCATGCTCAGCAGTACTCTGGAAAAGATAAGAAGGTTACATTTAAAGATGTTGCTGGTCAAAAAGAGAGTAAATATGAGCTTCAAGAGGTTGTTGACTTCTTAAAGCATCCTGATCGATTTGTTAAGATCGGGGCAAGAATTCCTAAAGGTGTTCTTCTAGTAGGCCCTCCTGGAACTGGTAAAACATTGCTTGCTCGTGCTGTTGCAGGAGAAGCTGGTGTAAACTTCTTCCACACCTCAGGTTCTGACTTTGTTGAGATGTTCGTAGGTATGGGTGCCGCTCGTGTAAGAGACCTCTTTGAACAGGGTAGAAAGAATGCTCCTTGTATTATCTTTATTGATGAACTTGATGCAGTAGGTCGTTCTCGTGGTAGTGGTCTTGGTGGTGGACATGATGAAAGAGAACAGACTCTTAACCAGATCCTAGTTGAGATGGATGGCTTCTCATCAGACCCTGGTGTTATTGTAATTGCGGCAACTAACCGTCCTGATGTACTTGACCCAGCTCTCCTACGTCCAGGTCGTTTTGATCGTCAAGTTGTTGTTGATCTACCTGATGTTCAAGAGCGTCTTGATATCTTACGTATCCATGCAGGTAAGGTTAATTGTGGTGCTGATGTCGATCTAGAGCGTGTAGCTCGTGCAACTCCAGGCTCATCTGGTGCTGATTTGGCAAATTTAGTAAATGAAGCAGCCCTTTATGCTGCTAGAAATAATAGACAGACTGTTGTAATGAATGACTTTGAGATGGCTAGAGATAAGATTATCTTAGGTGTTGCTCGTGAAAGTCGATTTATGACAGAGGATGAGAAGAAGGCGACCGCTTATCATGAAGCTGGACATACACTGCTTCACTACTACCTTAAGAATACAGATCCTCTACATAAGGTAACAATTATTCCTCATGGTAGAGCCTTGGGCGTTACGCTTTCACTCCCTGAAAAGGATAACTATACCTTAAACAAGAGTTATCTTATGGATCGCATTATCATCTGTATGGGTGGTTATGTCGCAGAAGATTTAGTTTATGGCGAGACTACAACTGGTACAAGCAACGATATCAAGCAGGCAACTGATATGGCCCGTCGTATGGTTACAGAGTGGGGTATGAGTGATCTTGGATTTATCTCATTAGCTAGTGATGGCGAACCACTCTTCTTAGGGCGTGAAATTGCACAGCATAAGGATTACTCTGACTCAACAGCAAAGGCTATTGATGATGAGATTCAGAAGATCTTGACCACTTGTATGAATAAGACTCGTGAAATCCTCTCAGAACATCGTGACCAACTTGATAAACTTACAAGTGAACTTTGTGCTAAAGAGACGTTGGATGATAGCGAGATTCGTACTCTCCTTGGTTTCCCTCCCGCTCATCATGAGAGTGATTTGAACTAATTATGGCAACAGAAACAAAATTTAAGAGAAACTTTTGCATCATTGCACACATCGACCATGGTAAGTCAACTTTAGCAGACCGTTTTATTGAAAAGGCGCGTTTAGTTACTTCCCGTGGTCCTATGGAAGCTCAAATTCTAGATAATATGGATATTGAAAGAGAGCGTGGTATTACTATAAAAAGCCAAGCTGTTACAATTCCATATAAAGCTAAAGATGGTTTTGACTATGAACTAAATTTAGTAGATACCCCGGGACATGTAGACTTTACCTATGAGGTATCTAGAGCTATCTCCTCCTGTGAAGGGGCTCTGCTACTTATCGATGCCTCCCAAGGGGTAGAAGCTCAAACGCTTGCAAACCTTTACTTAGCTATGGAGCATGATCTTGAGATCATTCCTGTAATTAATAAGATAGATCTTCCAAGTGCTGATATCCCCTCTTGTTTAAAACAGATCGACCATGACCTTGGTTTAGACAGTGAAACAACCTGCTTTGTTTCTGCAAAGACAGGTGAGGGTGTTGATACTCTTTTTGAAGCTATTGTTAACCAAATTCCTGCCCCATCAGGGGAGGATGATGATCCATTAAAGGCCTTAATCTTTGACAGCCACTATGATCCATATAGAGGTGTTATAGTCCACTGTCGTCTTTTTGATGGAAAACTTAGTGTAGGTGATGAGATTCGCTTTATGCACTCTGATGCTATCTACAAGGTTGAAGATTGTGGCATCTTCCAACTGCAACTAGTTTCTAAGCCATTTCTTGCCGCAGGTGATGTAGGTTACTTTATTGCAGGTATTAAGACAATTAGTGATATTCGTGTTGGCGATACTGTTACGGGAGTTAAGAACCCTGCCGCTGAACCTCTTGCTGGTTTTAAAGAGGTTAAACCTGTAGTCTTCTCTTCGATCTATCCTGTTGATAGTAATGACTATGAAGAACTTCAAGAAGCCATAGAGCGTCTTAAGCTTAACGATGCCTCCCTTGTCTATGAAAAAGATAACTCGGCTGCATTAGGCTTTGGCTTTCGCTGTGGTTTTCTAGGAATGCTCCATCTTGAAGTAATTCAAGAGAGAATCGAGAGGGAGTTTGACCTCTCTATAGTCTTTACCTCCCCATCGGTTAGATACATCGTTCATATGAAGAGTGGTGAAGTATTGCAAATCGATAATCCCCTTGAATACCCAGAGGTAATGAAGATTGATTACGCAGAAGAGCCATATATTAGGGCAAATATCATCACACCTACAACCTATGTTGGTCCCATCATCTCTCTATGCCTTGAAAAGCGTGGTGTACAAACTAACATGAACTATCTCGATGAGAAGCGTGTTGAGCTTACATATGAGATGCCTCTAGCTGAAGTATTATTTGATTTCTATGATCGCTTAAAGAGCATAAGCCGTGGCTATGCCTCCTTTGATTACGAGGTTATCGAATACAAGCGAACTGATCTGGTTCGTCTTGATATCTTAGTTAATGGTGAGAGTGTTGATGCCCTTTCTCAGTTGGTCTTTAAGGAGAATGCGCAATCTAGAGGAAGAGTGGTTTGTGAGAGACTTAAAGATGAGATACCTCGTCAGCAATTCAAGATAGCAATTCAAGGAGCAATTGGGGGTAACATCATCTCTCGTGAAACTATTTCAGCTTATAGAAAGGATGTTACTGCTAAGTGTTATGGTGGTGATATCTCAAGAAAGAGAAAGCTACTTGAAAAGCAGAAAGAGGGAAAAAAGAGGATGAAGATGGTTGGTAATGTTGAAATACCACAGCAAGCATTCCTCGCTGTATTGAAGACAGAAGAGGGGAAGAATTAACTTTTTCCTCTCTTAATTCTTGTATTCTCTCCCCCCTTATGTCTATACTCAGCTTTATGAGTTATAGAGCTGAAAGTTTTGGTTTTCTTAAGAGCGGGGAAGAGATATTAAAGATTACTATTTCAAATGAAGTAGCCTCCTTTTCTATCCTTACACTTGGTGCAACTATCTCTTCATTTGGTCTTAAGCTGAAGAGTGGCTTTAGAGATGTAGTTTGTTCGTCTACTTCTTTATCGGGTTATATTAATGATAAGACCTATAAGGGTGAAATAATTGCCCCAAATGCTAATAGAATAGCTAAAGCAACCTTTACCTTGGATGGACACACCTATCAGCTTGATGTAAATAATGGAGAGAATAATCTTCATAGTGGAAGTGCTAATGCCGGTTATAAGGTATGGGACATCTTATTTAATACAGATAACAGTGTTGTATTAAATACTTCAATAAAAGATGGAGAGGGTGGTTTTCCTGGAAATACCGGAGTAACTGTTACATATACTTTAAAAGAAACAACGCTTGAAATTAGTTATGCTATCTCATCAGATAAGGACACACCTGTTAACCCTACAAACCATGTTTATTTTAATCTTCATGGAAGAAAAGAGAGCATTAAAGACCATATGGTCAAGCTAAATGCAGATAGATATATTCCTGTAAACAAAAGCCTAATTCCAACAGGGTGTGAAAGTGTAAAAGGAAGTGACTTTGACTTTAACACTCAAACTCTTATAGGTGAGAGAAGAGATGGTAAATATGATAATTGCTTTATCTTCCCTGATAATGAAAAGCCATACATCTCTATCTCAGCTGATGGCCTAACTCTCTCAGTTGAAACAGATAGAAAAGGCATGCAGATCTACTCAGGTGAGTTCTTCTCCGTCCCTGATAGCCCATGGGGGCCTCTCTCCTCTTTTGAAGGGGTTGCTCTTGAAACAAGTGGTTATCCTGATGCTGTTAATAATCCATCCTTTCCTTCAGTTATTTTAAAGAAGGGAGAAATCTTTAAATCTAAAACTAGCTATACGCTAAAAGAAGATAACAAATGAATGTAAAGTTAATAGGAATAACCGGTGGTTCAGGTTCTGGCAAGAGTACAGTTGTTAGAAAGATTACAGAAGCTCATCATGATAGCGTCTGCATTCCTCAAGATAACTACTATAGAAGTGCTTCGTTTGTAAATAACGATAATATTACAGCCTATAACTTTGATCGCCCTGATGCCTTTGACATGGATCTTATGCTTGAAAACTTAAGAGATTTAAAAGATGGTAAAGTAATACAGATGCCACAGTATGACTTTGTGCACCATAGAAGAAAAGATGAGAGTGTCACTGTATACCCAAGGAAAATAGTAATCGTAGATGGGCTTATGGTACTCTATGATAAAAGAATTAGAGATCTTTTAGACCTTAAACTCTATGTTGATACCCCTGCAGATATTCGCTTTGTAAGACGTCTTGAGAGAGATATAAGAGAACGTGGCCGTACAGTTGAATCTGTAATTGAGCAGTATGTTAATGTAGTTCGTCCAGGTCATATGGCCTTTATTGAACCTTGTAAGGAGTTTGCTGATCTCGTAATACCTGAAGGTGGCTACAATGAAAATGCCTTGGATGTCCTAATTAAATATGTTCAAACTATTGCTGATCATCTTTAGAGCGGTGTTTTCTGTAGATAATATATCCATCTTTAATAGCTTTCCAAGACCAAGTGGGTGGAACTTCATCAGGACCGCCCATAAAGAGATTGTGACAACGAAATACCCTTGCCCACCCCATAATGGAACCTTTAATTATGCCAAAGCGCTTTACTGCAGTAATAAAATATGTAGAGCATGAAGGAGTATATCTACATTTACCTCTTCCTAGATAGGGTGAGATTAGCTTCTGGTATATAAAGATGGGTATAAGATAAAGGTTTCTTATTATTTCCTTCATAAGAGTGAATCTATGCTTTTTCCCTTTTTGTTGCAACTTATCATATCAAGGCTTAAAATTAACTTTTATGGAGTTACTTAACAATTTAACAGACTATCTTACCCCCTCTTATCCTGCTTTTATTACCTTAACAGGTGGTGGAGGAAAGACGACAACACTTACCTCTCTTGGCCACTTTTATAAAGAAAAAGGGTTAAGTGTACTAATAACAACAACTACTAAAGTACAAAGTCCTAAAAACTATGCTTACAATGCTGATCATTACTTTACAAGTGAGAGTGAAGTTCTCTCTCATGATGTAAATAAAGGTGAGTTAGTTTTTTATGCAGAGCGAAGTATCTTAGATCCCAAGAAGGTAACTTCTCCTCGAATAGAGGTACTATCTCTTCTATCGAAAAAATATGATGTAATAGTTGCTGAAGCAGATGGTGCTAGATGCCTACCTTTAAAGCTACACACAGAAAGAGATCCAGTTATACCTGCCTTTTCAACGGCAACACTTGCAATAATGGGCGCTAGTGCATTTGGTAAAAAGGCTGATAACGTTTGCTTTGGCTATGAAGACGATGATTTAGCTGATAGAAGCTTCTTTCAGCGTTTAATAGATGATAAAGAGGGGGTTCTTAAAAGGGCTTCAAATATTAACGCTATATTAATCAACCAATGTGATGAACTAAAAGAAGAGGAGTTAACGGAACTTAAGAAATTACATGCGCCTTGTAAAATATTCTTTGGTTCAGTAAAGAAGAATTATCTATATGTTTGAGATTGCAAAAGAGAGAGAGGAGTTAAATTTACCCTTTGCCATTGTTACCATAGTGGAGACTAAAGGTATCGTGCCACGTAAAAATAGCCGCATGCTTGTACTTCCTGATGGCTCTAGCTTTGGCACTGTAGGTGGCGGAAGTGTAGAGCGTTTTGCTACTAAGGAAGCTTTAAACGCACTAGAAAAAGGAAAAGGTGGGGTAATTAAAACAAATACACCTAAAGGAGAGGTAACTATGATGATAGATCTTCCAGCTAAGGGAAGAAGTTTACATATAATTGGTGGTGGACATGTTGGTCTTGAAATTGCCCGCCTTATGTATAAAGCAGGGTATGCAATTTATCTTTATGATATCCATAATGTAGAGTTTAAAAATGCGGCTAAGATAACGATAGCTCCTACTTGGAGTGAAGCCCTTAAAGAGGCCTCATTTGATTCCTCTTCCGCTATCATTGTAGCCGTTCATGAAAAGAGTGAGATAGAACCATTTTTAAAAAATGCAAAAGCTTTTTATATTGGTTTTCTCTCCTCTCGAGAGAAAGCAGTAAAACAAAAAGAGAATATATTTGTACCACTTGGCCTAGATATCGGAGCTGAGACTCCCGAAGAGATTGCCATCTCTGTTTCCGCGGAAATAATAGCAACAGCCTCCTCTCATAGTGCCCTCTCTTTAAGTAAAAGAAATCGAAGTACTATTTTAGTTAGAGGTGCTGGTGATCTAGCTACCGGAGTAATAATAAAGTTACATAATGCAGGTTATGATGTCATCGCAACAGAGATCGAAGAACCTACACAGATAAGAAGAAGTGTTAGCTTTGCTGAGGCTATATACCAAGGGGAGTGTACAGTTGAAGGGGTAAAAGCAATCTCAATATCCTCTCCTTCAGAGCGTTTTGCACTCTTTGATGAAGGTATTGTTCCCATTCTTAAGGATCCTAATCTTCACTATTTAGATGATATACGCCCATTAGTAGTTGTGGATGCAATTCTTGCAAAGAAAAACTTAGGGACAACTATTAATATGGCACCTTTTGTAGTTGCCCTTGGACCTGGTTTTGAAGCTGGCCTTGATGCTGATGTAGTAATAGAAACTATGAGGGGACATGAACTAGGTCGTATAATTAAAGAGGGTAAAGCTAAAGAGAATACAGGTGTCCCGGGCCTTATTGCAGGCTATGGTAAAGAGAGAGTCGTACGCTCTCCTAAAGAGGGTATATTTAGAGGCATTAAAACCTTTGGTGATATAGTAGCTCCTGGTGAAACAATTGCCTATGTGGATGAAACTCCTGTTAAAACAGTAATAGGAGGGATGGTTAGAGGTATGCTCCATGAGGGCTTACATGTTACAGAAGGCTTTAAAGTTGCTGATGTTGATCCTCGAGGTGAAGGTGTCGATTACAAGCATGTTTCTGATAAGGCTAGGTGTATAGCAGGAGGAGTACTTGAAGCTATAGATGGCTTTGTTAGAAGGTGCTTTAAAGAAGGTTAATTTATTGTTTATTTCAACTGAAAAGGTTATCCTCCTTAACTATGAGAGTAAAAGAAATAAACGAATCTATTAAAGAGCTAAGAAGAGAAGCAGTAAAGCTTTCTCTTTTATCTGATAAGGAGCGTTCTAATATGCTTCTTATCATGGCAAAGGCTTTAAAAGATAATAAAGATAAGATTATAAGTGCAAATAAGAGAGATTTAGAAAGAGCTAAAGGTGAAGGTACAAGTGAATCACTTCTTCACCGTCTTGAATTAAATGAGAAGAAGTTAGCAGGAGCAATTGAATCAGTTTTTTCAGTTGCTTCTCTTCCATCTCCACTTGGAAAAGTAAAAGAAAGACGACTTTTAGATGAAGGCCTTATCCTTGAAAAGGTAACATTCCCCTTGGGGGTTATTGGTATGATATTCGAAGCTCGTCCAGATGCACTTATTCAAATTATTTCTCTCTCCCTTAAAAGTGGAAATGGTATTGTCCTTAAGGGTGGAAAAGAGGCAAGTGAGAGTAATAGAGAACTATTTAATACTATCTCAGTAGCTCTTGATGGCGCTCCTTGGGCTCTCTTACTTGAAAGTCATGAAGATGTAGAGAGAATGCTTAAAGCAGAAGGGGACATTGACCTTCTCATCCCACGTGGTTCAAACCAATTTGTGCGTTATGTTATGGAGCACACACATATTCCTGTAATGGGCCATGCTGATGGAATTTGTTCTGTATATATCGATTCCAAAGCTGATTTAGAGAAAGCTTTAAGAGTTGCAGTTGATTCTAAAGTTCAATATCCTGCCGCTTGTAATGCAGCTGAAACAATATTAGTTCATGAATCTATTGCCACTTCTTTCCTTCCTCGTTATAAACAGCTATTAGATAAATACCACTGCACAATTTATGGAGATGACAAGTGCCGTTCTATAATTGAGGTCCCTCTAGCAACAGAAGCTGATTTTCATAAAGAATTTTTAAATCTTGAAGTTGCAATTAAAGTGGTTGCTTCTTTGGATGAAGCGCTTGAACATATTGCACAGCATTCATCTCATCACACCGATGCAATTGTAACTGAAGATATCAAAGCAAAAGAGCGCTTCTTTGCTGAAGTTGATTCCGCAGATGTCTTTTGTAATGCCTCTACTCGATTTGCTGATGGTTTTCGTTTTGGTCTTGGTGCAGAGGTTGGTATCTCAACCTCTAAACTTCATGCACGTGGTCCTGTAGGGCTTGAAGGGCTTACAACTACCAAGTGGGAGTTAAGTGGATCTGGAAACATGGTTGCACCTTATGTCTCAGGAGAGCGTCACTTTATTCATAAGGAGCTTTTATGAGAGATTTTTCTCAAGTAAAACGTATAGTAGTAAAGGTTGGTACAAACCTTCTCTCATCAAAGAATGGTATTAACAGAGAGCGTCTTAATGAGATTTGCAGGGAGATAGCTACTCTTAAAGATATGGGAATACAAGTACTACTTGTTTCTAGTGGTGCTGTAGGTTTAGGTGCAATGGAGCTTGGACATAAGAATAAAGTTGTACATATCCCTATGAGGCAAGCTTGTGCTTCTATAGGACAACCGCTTTTAATGAGTTGTTATCGTGAAGCCTTCTCCCGCTACAATATCATCTCATCTCAAGTAATGCTTACTCGTAATGATCTTAATAATAGAAAGACATACAACAACCTTCGTTCTTCTATAAGTACTCTGCTTGCCTTAGGTGTAGTCCCAATCTTTAATGAAAATGATACGGTTTCCACAGCTGAGATCGGAAGTGCTTTTGGTGATAACGATAGAATGAGTGCAATGGTAGCTTCTAAAATAGATGCCGATTTACTTATATTGTTAACAGATATCGATGCATTATATACAGGCAACCCTAAAAAGGATGCTAACGCTAAACCCTTAAGAGAGATCGAGAAGTTAACTAGTGAAGTTATGAATTATGCTTCCGGTGCAGGCAGTACCTTTTCAACTGGTGGTATGAAGACAAAGCTTCAAGCTGCACAAATTGCTTCTCTTGCAGGTTGTGCAACTATAATTGCTTCAGGTTATACAGAAGATATACTTATAAAGATATTAAAAGGAGAAGAGGTAGGGACCTATATACACCCCTCTGTTCGTCTTACTCAACGCCAAAGGTGGATCATAAACAACTCTCATAAAGGGAGCATAAGTGTAGATGAAGGAGCATATAAAGCACTTTGTAATCATCATAGTTTGTTACCTTCTGGCGTTATTGGTGTTTCAGGAGTGTTTGAAGAGGGTGATGTAGTTAGAATTATTTCCCCTGATGGAAGAGCTTTTGCTAAAGCTGTACCTTACTTCAATAGCACAGATATTGCTCTAATGAAGGGGCATAACTCTGCCGACATAGAGAAGCTTGTCGGAAATGGTCATAAGGATTGTATCTTTAGACCAGAGGATTTGGTGTTTATTAAAGATGCTCAGTCACTATAAGGTAGTTCAGAGAAAACAGGATGTAGGTATGCGCATAGAGTCCCTCTATCGCCAACAACAGCTTGCTATTGGGATAATTGATACCTCTGATGTAGAAACATTTAAATTAGCATTGGAGTGGTATTTAGAGAATATGAACTGTGCCCTTCATGCACTTACTATCGAAGAGCGCTTTGAAAGTGAAAATTTAGGTGAACTCTTTCCTGAAATTACCTTTATTTGTTTTAAATCTCTTGTCTCTTTAGGTGAACAAGTAAATGCCATAGCAGATGTTTGTTACGCCTCTTGCTTTTTGGTAGTACGATCTGATTTACAGATCTTAGGTTTTAATGGAGCCTCTTTAATTGAACAGATGGGTGGTAAACGTCATCCGGCAGCTATTACGCCAGTAATGCTTAATGAAGATATGGAGATCTTACCATCTCTAAGAGCCCCATTTATTAAAGGTAGGGAGATAGAACCAATTTCATTTGTTCCTTCAATTGAAAGTGGTGCATTAAATCCTAATCTCTATCCTATGATGGCAATAGGACTCTTTGAACGCGCTCTCTTTCAGCGAATGAGAGGTTTCGATGAGGAGATCTTAGGTGAGTATTATCAGATGTTAGACTTTGGAATTCGTGCAAATCTATTTGGATACTCCATCTATACCGACCCCTCTTTTGCAGTGCGCTTCTTTAATAAGTTCTCTTTAATTGAAGATCGTTCTCCTTGTGAAGGTATGAAACGTTGTTATACACGCGCTCTTTCTATTCATCGCATTGCAGGTAAGAATATAGTAGAGAAGTGGAAGCCCTATGTGGATAAAGAACTTTTAAAGAGTGAAGTTAAAACTAAGCAAGTAATACTTCAAAAGACTGACTTCTTTACTTTGATCAAGGATTGGAATAATGAGAGTTCGACTTAAAGTTCTCATTTTACTTCTCTTTGTTTCTCTATCATTATATGCAAACCCCTTCTCTTCAGAGATATCACTAGTAATAATTGATGCAGGTCATGGTGGTAAGGATCCTGGGGCCATTTCAAATGGAGTGAATGAGAAGGATATTGTACTTAGTATAGCTAAGTTTCTAGATGAAGAACTTAAAGAGAGGGGCTTTAATACCCTTTTAACTCGTACAGGTGATAGCTTTCTAGAGCTTCAAGAGCGCTCGGATATAGCAAACAGTGCCTCTTTTGATATCTCTGGATACCCTATCTTTATCTCTATTCATGCAAACTCAGCCTCTTCTGTTGAGGCTTCCGGCTTTGAAGTCTTTATTCGTTCAAGTGAAAAGAAAGGGGCTTTTATCTCTAAAGCTACCTCTGATAATCTACTTCTTAAGTACTCATCATATACAAATTCTCAGCTTAATAGATATGTAAATATTGTAAATAAACGTCTCTCTACTGCTGTTGTTGAGAGCGTAAGAGAAAACTTTCCCTCTCTAAAAATTAGAGGAGTCAAAGAGGGGGATCTTTGGGTCCTTAATGCCACATGGATGCCCTCTATTTTAATTGAAGTGGGCTTTATAACAAACGAAAGGGAGAGAAGTAATCTTACAAATGAAGAGTATCAGAGGAGGATGGCCTCTGCCATTGCCGCTGCAATTGAAGAAGTGTAAATAGGTTGAATGCTTTAACTCTTAGTTGTATTTTTAAGTCATGAAAAGTTTAGTTATCAACCCTGGTTCAACCTCGACTAAAGTCAGTGTATTTGAAGATGAAAATAATATCTTTACCGAGAGTGTCTTTCATGATGCTCCGCTACTTTTAAAGTATAAGACCACCTCTATGCAACTACCCATGAGGCGTCAAGTAGTTTTAGATCTACTCAAAAAACACAATATTAAGATAGAAGATATTGATGTCTTTATAGGGCGGGGTGGCTGTGCCGCTTCTCAAGAAGAGGGGGTAATGGTTATAGATAAACGCCTATATGAAGATACAAAAAACGATGTAGGTGGAAGTGACCATCCGGCTAAGATCGGGGTAATGCTTGCTTATGACTTTGGCTTAAAGTATGGAAAACCAATGTATACAGTGGATCCAACTAATGTAGATGAACTTTCTCCATATGCCCGAATTACAGGTATTAAGGGTGTATATAGAAGAGCGCAGTCGCATGTATTAAACCAAAAAGGTATTGCACGTCTTCACAGTGAAAAGATGGGTAAAAAGTATAGTGAGAGTTCATATATTGTTTGCCATATCGATGGTGGTATTACGATAAGTGCCCATCTAAATGGTAAGATGGTAGATGGAACAGAGGGTGCCGGTGGTGATGGCCCCTATACTCCAACTCGTCTTGGCTCTATTCCTATAATGGAAACTGCTCGCTATATGGAAAAGCATACTCCCAGTGAAGCTGAAGCGATGTGCTCTCGCTCTGGTGGCTTTGTAAGTCATTTTGGTACCTCAGATGCCAATAAAGTACATGCATTTAAAGAGCAAGGTGATGAACATGCTACCCTAGTTTGGGATACTATGATCTACCAGATAGCTAAATCTATTGGAGCGATGAGTGCCGTTTTAAAGGGCAAAGTAGATGCAATCTTATTAACTGGTGGCCTTGTTCGTTTTAATGACATCATTAATGGTCTTAAAGCGCAGTGTGAGTGGATCGCTCCTATTTATACCTATCCTGGTGAAGTTGAACAAGAAGCGATGAATGAGCGTGTGCTTAAAGTGCTTCGAGGAGAAGAGGAGGCACATATTTATACTGGGGTACCTGTCTTTACGGGCTTCTCTTGGGACAAAGAAAAAGCAGGGAATTAACCCTGCTTCTTCTCCTCTTCCTCTCTTGTTCTAATTAAGAGGGAAAGTTTTAGATCTTTAAGCTTTTGAGAAAGCGATACTTTGTAGATATGAGGATTTATTTGTCTACGATAACTCTTATGGAAAGAGTTCATCTCCTTTTCAGCAAATGCTTGAATATCCTTTAATGCACGCTTTTCACTAACTCTCTTTCCACCTTTCATTTTAAGTGTAAGTAGTGGCTTAATTGAGGCATATTGCTCCTTCTTCATTACAAAGAAGTCACCCATGCTAAATGGATGGAAGAAGGTGTAACTTTGACCTTTAGTAAGCTCTTCATCACTTAAGGTAATAAGATCTGCAAGAGCATTTAAAGAAGCATCATAGAAGCGATATACCTGTTTAATTCCAGGGTTAGTGGTCTTTTCGAAGGAGTTTGAAACCTTCATTGTTGGAATAAAGACCCCATTTTCCTCCTTTGCAGCAAGCTTATAAACACCGTTAAGGCTTGACTGTGTACCACCAGTTACTAGGTGAGTACCAATACCCCAACTGTCGATAGGGGCACCATCTTGAACTAGGGTTTGTATGATCTCCTCAGTTAGATCATTAGAGACACAGATAGTTGCATCTTTTAATCCTGCATCATCAAGTCGTTGTCTTATAACTTTAGTTAGATATGAGAGGTCGCCAGAGTCAATTCTTACTCCTATCTTCTTGCCTTTCTTCTGTTGTTCAAGGCCTATTTTAATTGCCGCCTCAATACCCGAACCTAAGGTGTCATATGTATCGATAAGTAGAATTGCATTATCGGGATAGAGCTCGGCAAAGGCTCTGAAAGCTTCCTCTTCGCTTGAGTAGCTCATGATCCAAGAGTGGGCCATTGTACCTGCAACAGGAATTCCATACTTTTTGCCTGCATAGGCATTACTTGTTACTTTAGTACCACCAATGTAGCTAGCTCTGGCAGCAGAGGCCGCGCCATCGGGGCCTTGCGCCCTTCTAAGACCGAATTCCATTATGGCTCCACGTCCTCTTGTCGCATAAACCATTCTATTAGCTTTGGTTGCAATAAGGGTTTGGAAGTTTAATGTGTTGAGCATAAAGCTTTCGATAAGCTGAGCATCAATTAAACCAGTCTCAATTCTAACAAGAGGTTCTCCAGGGAAGGCGGGAGTTCCTTCATCAAATGCATAGATATCACCTGCGAAGTGGTAAGTAGAGAGGTAGGAGAGGAACTCTTCATTAAAAGTTCCTAAGGACCTTAAGTAGTCGATATCTTCAGAAGAAAATGCAAACTCTTCCAGCTTGTCTATAACCTCTTCAAGTCCTGTAAAGATGGTATAACCACCTTGGAATGGGTTGTTTCTATAGAAGATATCAAATACAACGCGGGGGTTATGCTTCTTTAAGAAGTACCCCTGCATCATATTCAGCTCATAAAAGTCGGTTATAAGGGCTGATGTCATGTCTTATCCTTTCTTTGTGATTCTATCAAAACCTGTATATGGGATGAGAGCTTCTGGAATAGAGATCGAACCATCTTCATTTTGATAGTTCTCTAATATGGCAACAATAGCACGTGAGAGAGCTATAGCTGTACCGTTAAGCATATGTACGAACTTTACTTTACCATCATCATCACGATAACGAATATTTAAGCTTCTAGCTTGGTAATCGGTACAGTTACTTGTTGAGGTAACTTCACCATACTCACCATTTTCTCCACGACCAGGCATCCAAGCTTCGATATCAAACTTTCTGTAAGCGGGAGCTCCAAGGTCACCGGTTGCTGTATCAACAATACGATAGGCAAGTCCAAGTCCTGAGAAGATCTCCTCTTCAATAGCAAGTATCTTCTTATGCCACTCATTGCTCTCTTCCGGAAGAGAGTAGATAAACATCTCAAGTTTACTAAATTGATGGACACGATAGAGACCTTTGGAGTACTGTCCAGCTCCACCTGCTTCTCTTCTAAAGCAGTGGCTAAGGCCAGTCATCTTAATTGGAAGATCTTTTTTATCGATAATTGTATTTTGATAATATCCCCCAAGGGTAATTTCTGCAGTTCCTACTAAGCAGGTCCCTGTACCCTCAAGTGTGTAGATGTTTGACTCTTCTCCTCTTGGGTTAAAACCAATACCTTGTAGTATCTCCTCTTTGGCAACATCTGGGGTAATAAATGGTGTAAAGCCATGCTTTAGGACAATATCCATAGCATAGCGCTCTAGTGCCATCTGTAAGATAACACCTTGGTTTTTGATGTAATAGAACTTTTGACCTGCAACTTTTGCACCACTATCGAAATCTAAGATATCAAGTTCTTCACCAAGCTGGACATGATCTTTAGCCTTGAAAGGGAAGTACTTAGGCTCTAAATGGAACTTAACAGCTAAGCTATCTTTATCCTCTTTTCCAATAGGAGCTTCAGGACTTGCATAGTTTGGAATCGTTCTAGCTTCTGCACTAAAACGAGCATCAACTTCAGCAAAGAGAGCTTCTTTATTTGCAAGTTCGTCCTTTATAGCTTTACCTTCAGCAATAAGAGCTTGTCTGGTTTCATTATCCATCTTACCCTTCATCTTGCTAGCGGTTTCATTACGCTTAGCTCTAAGGGCTTCAACCTCTTGCAAAAGGATGCTTCTCTCTTCACTATCTCTGATGATCTGGTCAAGATCGACCTTCATAAAGCGGTTTTCAATATTTGCTTTTATCTCATCATAGCGACTTTTAAGTTCTCTGGTATCAATCATATTATTTAATCCTCTCTAAAGCAGATTTTTCCAATTCTATACTTTTTGTGCAAGATGCAACAACTGCACTAATTACACTACTATCAAAAGAAAGACTATATAGTGCTTCCATCCCTTTTATTGTAGTTCCTCCCGCAGAACAAACTCGACTCATAAGAGCGGCAGGATTTTCACCACTTGCTTTTAGAACTTTAGCTGCGCTTTCCAGTGTTTCTGTTGCAATTGCTACGCTACTATTATAAGCGATTCCCTCTCTAGTACCTCCAAGCGCAAGTGCATGTACAAATTCAAAGATAAATGCAATGGCTGAGCCTGAGATCCCAATAAAGGCTGAGAACTGTGCCTCATCTAAAATAAATGCACTGCCAACTTCTTTTGCAATTTGAAATGCTTCTTCTTTAAACTTATCAGAAGACGATGAGGAGAAGCAGAGTGCAGTAACTGAAGCTTTTTCACTTGCCGCTAGGTTGGGCATAAAGCGAGCAATTTGCTCACTTTTTATCTCTTTACTAAGTACTTCTAAGGGGACTCCGGCAGCTAAAGAGATAAAGGCTTTATCACTATAGTTACTTAGTGTGTTATATAGGGAGGGTAAAACTTGAGGTTTAACTGCTAGAACTACAATATCTGCACTCTTTAAAGCCTCTTCAAGAGAGGATGTAGCTTGAACGCTAATCTTTTTAGCCTTCTCCTTTGCAGAGCGGGGTGAGTATAGGGTAATTGAGTACTCTTTATTACCACTTAAAGCAGAGGCAAAGGCAAACCCCATATTTCCACATCCAATAAATGAGATATTAATCATAGCTCCTCCTTCCATTTTAAGCGATGTAGTGCACCTTGAAGCTTAAAGTCTCCACTAAAGTTCATTTGGCGATAGTACTCATAGGTAGCTATGGCCACGCTATTTGATAAATTTAAGCTTCTTGTATCATTAATCATTGGAATTCTAACAGCACTCTCTTCGTGCTCTATTAAGATCTCCTCTTCAATTCCTCGGCTCTCTTTTCCAAAGATTAGATAAACATCTTCATCTTTAGGGTAGCTTACTTCGCTATAGATCTTTTTAGCTTTTGTTGTATAGAAGAAGAGGGCTTTATCGCCATTTTCTTTAAAGAAATCAGAGGTAGAGTTGTACTCTTTAATGTTTACATCTTTCCAGTAATCTAAACCTGCATGACGAACAGCCTTTTCACTTATATCAAAGCCAAGAGGGTGTACTAATATTAATGATGTACCGGTTGCCGCACAGGTACGTGCAATGTTTCCTGTGTTTTGTGGAATTTCCGGCTGTAGTAGTACAATAGAAAGCATGATGTGAGAATACTTCTTTTCCTCTCTTTTTTAAAGGCTTTTACTTTACATCTTACTTCTCTTTTGTAAGAATGGCACTGTTATGGAAATGCTTAAGGTAATAGTACTTGGAATAATTCAGGGAATAACAGAGTGGTTACCTGTTTCAAGTACAGGTCATCTACTTCTTTTTGATGCGATAATGCCACTAAAGGTAAGCGTAGCTTTTAGAAGTGTCTTTATGGTTGTCATTCAACTTGGTTCAATATTGGCAGTATTGGTCCTCTATTGGAATCGTCTTTGGCCTATAAAGAAGGATAAGGTAGAGAGGATGAGATCTCTTCGCCTTTGGGCTCATGTACTTGTTGCAACAATTCCTGCCGCGATAGTTGGCTTCTTATTTGATGATATCATCGATGAGAAGTTATCAATCTATCCAGTAATTGCAGCGGCTCTAGCCATCTATGGTGTTCTCTATATTATCTTTGAAAAGAAGGTTAAGATCGCTGTAAGGGTAAAAAGCACAGATGACTTTACATATAAAGATAGCCTTATTATGGGACTATTTCAGATGCTTGCCCTTATCCCGGGAACTTCACGTTCAGGATCTACCATCTTAGGTGGTATGGTTAGTGGTATTTCAAGGGAAGCCTCTGCTGAATTTTCTTTCTTTATGGCAATTCCTGTAATGGCGGGTGCATCGCTACTTAGACTTCTTAAGTCTGGTATGAACTTTACCTCATCAGAGTGGCTCTACTTAGCAATAGGTTCTATTGTCTCATTTCTAGTTTCTCTTGTAGCAATTAAGGGACTTGTAAGCTATGTACGCAGGCATGATTTCTCTATCTTTGTTGTTTATAGAATCATTCTTGCCCTAGTAGTAGTTCTCTACTTCTCCTTTTCTTGATTCTTTTTAAGCGCACTTGCTCTAAGGAGTTTACTTCCTTTTTGATTCAGATTTAATATCGCTTTTTCAAGCTCTCTTTGCTTCTCTTTATCAGAGGCAAAGAGTTCCCCTTGTTCAACATTATCCCCTTCATAAAGGGAGTAGAGGCCAACTCCAAGAAGACGAACACCTTCACCGGTATACTTCTTCCAAAAGAGGTCTCGAGCTAAGGTATAAACATCTTTTGAGCTATATATTCCATCATTGGGTGTCGCTTGTATGCTGACTGTTGTAAAGTCCCCATACCTAATCTTTACTCCAACAGTACGTGGCATAAAGTGTTCATCCATTGCCCTAAACATCACCTCTTGACTCATCTCAAGAAGAAATGTATCGATCGCTTCTTTGCTATAGAGGTCAGGGTAGTAGGTATTTTCACTTGAGATGGAGTGGCTTTTAACTTCTCCTGTGTAGATCCCAGGGTCAATGCCTCTAACAACTTTATAAAGGTAATTACCGCTTGCTTCCCCAAATGATTTTACAAGGTACTCTTTTGAGAG
>X235_Pygmy_Slow_Loris__coassemble_41_pt1 | contig 21058 bp, 18 predicted proteins | sample X235_Pygmy_Slow_Loris__metabat2_low_PE_001 | metagenome-assembled genome bin X235_Pygmy_Slow_Loris
TAAAAGAAAATGGTTTATAAACATAGGTGATGTAGGCTATTTAGCACCAACGGAAAAATCAATAGAAGATGTTGTATTGTCTGTTCTTGGATACAATCTAGGATAGAGATAATATTTAACTCTAGCCCTCGATCTTCTTTAAAATGAAGGAACATTTAATACTTTGCACGCTTAACAAGAGCTTATTCATAACTTCTTTCACAGATTTGTAGTAAGCATTAGGAGAGCGTTCTACTCTTTTGCTATTACTTATTTTTTCTGATAATAAAAGATATTGACAACTCATTCTTCTGTTGTACTATAAATAATGTCGTCACTATTCGTGAAGGCTTTTAGTGCCTCCACATACTTTGGCCCTTCTTTAAAGAGCTTATCTATCTTCTCGCTATTGTTTTGGTACTTCATAGCTAAGTAGACTAGCTCTAACGTGGGGCCTATTTTCACCAGTATAGATTACAAGCTTTTAATCTTCTTTAATTATTATCTCATCACCCTTAGCATCATATGCAAACATATAGGTTTCATTTACTGCTTTATCTAATAATTCATCCATTTCTAAGGAAGCATAATGTTCTTTCATTACACTCTTAACTGGATTAGTTACAGGATGTTTAGGAGAAAAGATTACACAGCAATCTTCATAGGGTAGAATACTTGTTTCATAAGTATCGATCCTCTTACTGATCTTTATGATCTCTTCTTTATCCATTCCTACAAGAGGACGTAAGACAAGTTTGCCGCTCATACTATCTGTAAATGACATAGCGCTGAGTGTTTGTGAGGCTACTTGTGATAGCGCTTCCCCGGTAATAATACACTCTTGACCATACTTTGCACAAATACGCTCCGCTGTTTGCATCATGCAAGCTCTAAACATTAGAGTAGTCTCATCTTCATATGCTTTCTCTCTTAGATAGAGCTGTTGCTCGGTAAATGGTACTACAAATAATCTTGTTCCATTTAAATATGGAGCAATTAATGAAGCTAGTTTTTTAACCTTTTCAAGTGCTTCTTCGCTTGTATAGGGGTAAGCGTGGAAGTAGAGGCAATCCATCTTAAGACCACGCTTTGCCATCTCAACACCCGCAACAGGACTGTCGATACCACCTGAAAGTAGTAGTAGACCTCTACCAGCAGTTCCTGCAGGAAGACCGCCTGGTCCTTTTTCTGCTTCAGTATAAAGATAGACTTGATGTCTTATCTCAATGTGAAGAGTAAAGTCTGGATTAGTGAGGTTTACCCCCATTTGAGGGTAGTGCGCTGAGACAACTTCAGCTGCTTTACAGCTAACTTCATAGCTGGAGAAGGGAAAAGATTTATCCTCTCTTCTGGTTGCTATTTTAAAAGTTCCATGAGGGGGAAGATTACATTCAGTGATAATCTTTCCAGCCTTTTCAAGTATAGATTCAATCTTTTTATCTGCTTGGATTGCATGGGCATAACCAACAACTCCAAAGGTAGTACTAAGTGCTTTGATAATTACTTCTTCAGGACACTCTTCATCTATATAGAAGAAAAGCCTACCTTTTTGTTTAACACATTCAGAGTGGTAAGGGCGTAGTTTATCTTTGATATTATGTCTAAGCTGTTTTTCAAAGTATGATCTATTTTGTCCCTTTAATGAGATCTCGCCAGTTTTGATAAGATAAAGCTGTTTTGCCATATTATTTAAAGTCCTTTACAATATTTACGATTTCATTTGCAAGTTTAATTGCATCCTCTTCTTCACTTGTATGAAAGAAGGATATTCTAATTACACCCATCGCCTCTTTTGGTGTAAAGCCCATTGCAAGAATTACATCTTCCGCCTTGCCCTTTGCATTATTTGAACATGCAGAACCAGAAGAGACGCAGTAATTTCTATCTTTAAGCATACGAGTCATAACTTCAGATGGAAGCGGTGTAGTTATAGATAGAATATATGGGGAGGTGTTTTCAGAAGGTGAAATAATCTTAATCCCCCCGGATTGCAATATATCCCTTACCTTATTATAGATTGAATGAATATGATCATCATTTTGCATCGCATCTTTTAGTGCTATGGCAAAAGCTCTTATAGCAGGTAAGTTTTCTGTTCCACCTCTTACGCCACTCTCTTGTCCACCGCCCTTAGCAAGTACTTGTATTGTTGCCTTCTTTAAATAAAGCGCACCAATGCCACGTGGTCCTGCGATCTTATGAGCTGAGAAGGAGGCACCATCTACATCAAGCTCTGTAAGAGAGAAGGGGACTTTACCTAAAGCTTGGACTGCATCGGTAAAGAAGAAGATCTTCTTCCCGTACTCTTTTTCTTTTTCTCTAGTAATGCGAACAAGGCTTTTAATATCTTGAATTGCACCAGTAACATTGCTAACAAGTTGGATCGCAATTAACTTAGTCCTTTCACTTATCATGAGTTCAAGTTCTTTAGGATCAACAAACCCACCTTTAGCTTTAATAGTTTTAACAGTCCACCCTTTCTCTATTAAAATCTGTTTCCAAGAGAGTAAAGCTTCATGTTCAATTTGAGAGAAGATAACTTCACCAGGTGTTTTAGCCCAAAGTAAAGATGAGATAACTATAGCAATCGACTCTGTTGCCCCTGAGGTAAAGAAAAGTTGTTTTGCCTTTATATTTAAACACTTAGCTATCTCTTCTCTTGCTTCTTCAAGTTTTGCTTTTGCTTCTCTACCCAAAGAGTGAGTAGAGGAGGGGTTTCCTATATAGTTTAAAGCTGTAGATGTATACTCATCTAAAGAACGCTTACTTATTTGAGTAGTTGCTGCATTGTCAAAATAGCTATATTTTTGCATATCGTCCTATTCTGTCGTTTATAGCACTCTTTAGCAAGAGAATTGTAATTTTTCTGCTATTCAAAAAACTCCTCTTTTTCTAAAATAAGGATATGGAAAAGATATTTGACGTCAAATTACAAGCTGGAAAGCAGAGTAGTGTATATTTAGGCAGTAATATTAAAGATCTATCTGAGAAGTTGTCCTCTTATGGGCTTAATGTCTTTTGGGTCTTTGATAGTAATTCTGCTGCGTTATTTAAAACACTTCCTGAAAAGAGAGTTGTACTTGAAAGTGGAGAGAAGTTTAAGAACTGGTCTTCTATGGAAAGAATCTTTTCCTCTGCTCTTGAGTATGGTCTTGCCAGAGACTCTGTCTTTATAGGCTTTGGAGGTGGCGTTGTTTGTGATATGACAGCACTGGCAGCTTCCCTCTATATGCGTGGTGCACGTCTTGTTCTTGTTCCTACAACTTTACTTTGTATGGTTGATGCCTCTTTAGGTGGCAAAACTGCTATAGACTTTGAAGGTGGAAAGAACTTAATTGGTACCTTCTATCCTGCTGAAGATGTTATTATCAGCGCAGATACTTTAAGAACTCTACCTGAGAGTGAATACTTATCAGGACTTGGTGAGGTAATTAAGCATGCATTCTTAACTAAGGATGATTCCCTTTATAACTTCCTTATTAACAATAAAGATAAGATTCTCTCTCGTGATAAAGAGGTGGTATCAGAGATGGTTCGCCTCTCTTTAGAGGTAAAGATTAGTTTTATTGAAAGAGACCCTGAAGAGAAGAAGGGTATAAGAAGTTTCTTAAATCTTGGACATACCTTTGCTCATGCACTTGAATCTTCAACTCGTTTTACTGGCATCTCTCATGGAAAAGCTGTGGCTTGGGGGTGTGGCAGAGCTTTAGAAACTGGCTTGCTTTTAGGCATTACAACTAAAGAACTTAGAGATAAGGGACTTCGACTCTTACGCCTATATGGATATGATGTTGATTACCGCTTACCTCGTGGACAGTGGTTAGATTACTATGGTGCTATGCTTCGTGATAAGAAGAAGGTTGCTGGGCACATTAAGTTTGTCCTACTTAAAGAACAAGGAGAGCCAGTACTTTCTGATGTCGATAGTAAAACAATTCAGAGTGTAGTAATAGCAGCTCCTTCTTTAAGATAACTATTAAAAACCAAAGTCTTCAGTCTCTTCAATTAAGGAAAGTAGATGGTCAACTTTGCTTCTAAGTTTACTATTCTTCTTGTCCTTAAGCATCTTTCTTAGATTACTTAAAGAGAAGTATGTAGCATCAATTGCACCTAAAAGAGTAGGGTACCCCTTTAAGGCATAATTATCGCCACTCCCAGTAAAGCCTACAAAAACAATACAGTTGCTAGAGTCACGAGATAGGGTGAAGATCTGGTCAATAACACTTGGAAGCATATCTGCATGAGCGATCAAATTATAAGTTGTTCTACGCTTTCTAAGAGAAAGCTTTCCTTTTGGCATCTTTATTAAAGAACCCTCTTGTATAAGTGCTTTTAAGGTGTTGCCTTTATGACTTCTCATTCCATCTATCTCTAGACGAACTCCAATCTTTCTAACGCTACCTTTTTCAAAAGCCTTGTCGATAAGATATGGAAGATCTTTAACTGGGATAACAACTTCACTACCTTTACTTGTATATGGATACTTTCTTCCAAAGAGTTCACATCCACCTTCAAGAGTCTTTTTAAGTTGTTCTTTTTTCTCTCTTGATTGCTTTCTCTCTTCTTCTTTTTCAAAATACTCTTTCTTACTCTTACCATATAAGAGGCGATATTTTAGATCGGGATCAATTCTATCTAAATATTCACCTTGTAAGGGTGATACTGTACGAGCAAACATACGACTTGTCATTACAATTTCACCTGCAAGAATAAACTTAGGGAGAGTTTTGAACCAAGAGGAGCCTGGATGAATAAAGATCTGTGCTGCAGTTAATGAGTGATAGGAGTATTGGTCATCTTTTACACAAACAAATTGAAGTAAACCAGCTGCTAGACAGGTTAAGTAATCGCCAATATTGTTTTCGCTTCCTAGAGGCACACCCATATGAGATACGATCTCATCAAGTTGTTCGCTAATATGAATTACTTCATTCATAGTTTGGATATCTAGATAATAGGTTTTACAGAACTTTTCTTGGGCCTTTAATCCTTTTTCACTCTCTGAAGCATACATGTTATAAAGCTTTAGATAACCAACGAAATCACCATAGGTTGAATCTTGGAAGATAGACTGTTTAGCTCTTGCTATCTCTTCTTTATCTTTAGGAAGAAGAAATGGATTTTTAGTTGATAGAAAAGCTACCGCTCTAACTACATTGGTAAGTACATTAGGGTAACGTAGAATTGCTTCAACTATAACTCTAGAGTGTCGAGGTAGAAGAGGGAAGAGAACCATCTTAGAACCTATATCAGTTAAATGCCTATCTTTATCAATTGCCTCGATAAATTGAAGTGTATGCTCTGCAGATAGAAGTGCACCTTTCTTTGGTGAGGTTATAAATGGAAAAGCATCGTAGTCATAGATTCCGAGGTCACTCATCCTAAGAGCAACTTCAGCAAGGTCAGAGCGTAATATCTCCTCTTGGGTGTATTCACTTCTATGTGCAAGACTTTGTTCGCTATATAGACGATAACAGGTGCCTTTTTGAGTTCGTCCAGCTCTACCAGCGCGCTGGAATGCAGAACTTTTACTAATTGGCATTGGAACTAACGAGGAGGTAAAGTCTTTTTGGTTGTAGAAGTTGATCTTAGCTTCGCCTGAGTCAATTACACAGGTAATGCCATCAATAGTAATACTGGTTTCTGCAATATTTGTTGAGATAACAACTTTAGTCTTGCCCTCGCTAGTGGGTGTAAATACTCTCTCTTGTTCCTCTTTTGAAAGACGACCATAGAGAGGGTAAACTTCAAGAAGTGGAGCTAGTTCTGCTCTGCGTCTAAGTGCAGTCTCTGCACTTTTAATATCAGCTTCCCCTGCTAAGAAGACTAAAACATCCCCTTTATGGTTTAGTGCTTGGTCACTTACTATTTCAATTATTGCTTTATCAAGCTGGGACTCTTCATCTCTATAGGGAGAGCGTCGATAACGAGATGAGGCTTGTTCATCTCTAACAAGAGGACGATAGATGATATCGATAGGGTAGATGCGAGCATCTATTGAGATGATCTTTGCCCCATCAAAGAAGGATGAAAAGACTGATGTGTTGATAGTAGCAGAACTGATGATAACTTTTAGATCACTTCGATGCGCTATGATTTGCTTTAATAAGCCTAATATAAAGTCAATGTTTAAGCTTCTTTCATGCGCTTCATCAACCATGATAACTGAATACTTGGATAGATATGGATCACTTTTAAGTTCTTGGAGAAGTATTCCATCTGTCATTACCTTGATGTGAGTCGTCTCATCAGAGGTGTCTGCAAAGCGCATTGTATATGCACAGTAGTTATCTTTAATATTAAGTTGTCTTTTAATGAAGTCACAAATTGATAGAGTTGCAATTCTTCTAGGTTGAGTTATGCCAATAATACCGCTCTTATCATACCCAGCCTCTCTGAGTATGAGAGGAATCTGGGTGGTCTTACCAGAACCTGTAGGACTTTCAACTACTATAACTTGGTTCTCTTCTAATGCTTTTAGAATGGTATCTTTATGTTTATATACAGGAAGAAGAGTAAAATCTATCAATTACTTCTTCTCCTGATTACTTCACTGGCGATCTCCTCAGCATCAGCTTTCTCAACGCTCTCTCTACTTCTTAGATCTTTTAAAATAAGCTTAGTCTCATTGAAGGTAAGAAGGAATGGGATGTGGTTCTTCTCTGCGTAATCAAAGATCACCTTCATCTTCTTATCAGGATTTAGATAGACATTGACTCTTAAGCCTTCGCTTCTTAAGTAGGAGGCAGTTACCATAGCTCTAGCGGTCTCTTCCTTTGTATGGAATATGATAAGATCAGAAGCGGAAGAGTCGGCAAGTAGTGGGCTGTTTAGCTCCTCAAGAGCTGCCATCAATCTATCAAGACCAATTGAGGAACCAACGCCAGGAAGCTTCTCTTTAGTATATAAAGATGCTAGGTCATTATATCTGCCACCTGAACAAACAGAACCAATATTAGGAAGCTTTGTTAAGAAGGTTTCATAAACAATGCCTGTGTAGTAATCAAGGCCACGTGTAATTGAAGGATCTAAGATAAAGTGATCGGCAATTCCGCACTCATTTAAAAGAGAGAGAATTGCTTTTAAGCGTCTAGATGAATCATTCTCTCCGCCTGAGAGATTTTCAAGACGAGTAATTGCTGCGCTAAAGCTTTCATCTTCATCTCTTGATATGTACTTAATTATTAGCTTAGCTTTCTCATTACTACCTGTAATCTCTGTAAGTTGGTTAATAACCTCATCACTACCAATCTTTCTAAGTTTATCAACACATCTGAGAATCTCAGTACTCTTATCTAAGATCCCATTGTGCTCTAAGAAGGAGTTAAAAAGACCTCTATGTGCGACATGGAAGACGTAATCATCAACTCCTAGGGCAGAGAATGAAGCATCCATCATTGAAAGAATTTCAAAGTCAGCTTCTTCGTTATCAACCCCAACGATATCAAAGTCACATTGAATAAACTCTCTATATCGTCCTTTTTGAGGATTTTCTCCTCTCCATACTTTATTAATATGATAACGCTTAAAGGGGAGGGGTAGAGTTGAAGAGTGAGCTGCTAGAAAGCGAGCAAATGGGACTGTGAGGTCAAAGCGAAGTGCAACCTCTCTTCCTCCATTGTCTGTAAAACGGAAGATCTGTTTGTCCGTCTCTCCACCTCCTTTTCCAAGGAGTACGGATGTATACTCAAGTGCAGGTGTATCTATAGGTACAAAACCATAGGATGAGAAGATATCTTCAAGTTTTCTTGTAATCTTTTTTTTAGGTATCTCTTGCTCTGGAAGGCTATCTCTAAAGCCTTTTAAGATAATTGGATCGATCATTATATTCTCCGGTGTTTAAAACCTTTTTTAGAATATAGGAATTCCTTTTTATATTCAACAACAGCGTTAAACAGCTCTAACTTTATTACCCTAAGCTGACTTTTATATATAATTAAGGGAAACTAACTCTGCATTAAGAAAAAATAAATATGATTTTTAGTTTATATAACTATTTAATTTAAAAAGAAATAGAAGTGAGATATTACACAATTTTACCTATTTGTGATAGTTGTATAAGGGTAACAATATTGACAATAAATTGTTAGATAACGTAAACTCTGAACTAAGTGGACAAATGGTAGTAAGCAATTCTACCAAAGGGGATAATAATGCCGCTTAACATGATTGGGCTAGGCAATAGTGCCGTAGTGAATAAAATTACAGGTAGTGAGAGTACCCGCCAGTTCCTTCAGAACCTCGGATTTGTGGCAGGAGCAACAGTTACACTAATTTCAGATATTGGTGGAAACATCATCGTAAACATTAAAGATTCCAGAATCGCAATTAATGGAGATATGGCCAAACACATTCTTGTTTGACTTTAAATTCCATAAATAGGAGATACAAAAGTGGTATTGAGTGAAGCTGCAGTCGGAAGCACAGTAGTTGTGCAGAAGATCGAGGGAGATAGTGCGTACAAGAGACGCATTATGGACATGGGTATTACAAAGGGAACAGAACTTTTCATCAGAAAGGTTGCTCCGCTCGGAGATCCTGTTGAGATCACTGTACGCGGCTACGAGCTCAGCGTCAGAAAGAATGACGCCCAGTGCGTAATTGTCAAATAGTTTCTTAGGAGATTGAAATGAGTATAAAGATTGCACTTGCCGGTAACCCAAACTGCGGCAAGACTACTATGTTCAACGCCCTAACTGGTGCTAACCAATATGTTGGTAACTGGCCTGGCGTAACAGTTGAGAAGAAGGAAGGAAAACTCAAAGACAAGAAGCATGGCGGCGAAGTTATCGTCACTGACCTTCCTGGTATTTACTCCCTTTCACCTTACACACTTGAAGAGGTTGTAAGCCGTAATTACCTTCTTAAAGAGAACCCAGATGTTATCATCGACCTTGTTGATGCAACTAACATTGAGCGTAACCTCTACCTTACAACTCAGCTTCTTGAGACAGGTATCCCAGTAGTTATCGCACTTAACATGGCTGACCTTATCGAGAAGAGAGGCCTTAAGATTGATACCAAGAGACTTTCAATGGTTCTTGGTTGCCCTGTTGTTGAGACATCAGCTTTGAAGAAGACTGGTCTTGATAAGGTTGTTGAAGAGGCTATTAAAGTTGCTTCTGCTAAAGAAGTAAAACTTCCTCAGGATATCTTTGCACCAGAAATTGAGAGTGCAATTGATACTCTTAAGCCAATGCTTCCTACATCCATCACAGCTAATGAGCAGAGATGGTATGCTGTTAAGGCTCTTGAGAATGATAGCAAAGCATTCGAAGGTATTGCTCTTAACGCTAATGTTCAGGCTAAGGCTAGTGAACTTCGCTCAGCAATTGAGAAAGCTCACGATGATGATATGGAATCTATCATCACAGATGGTCGTTATAAGTATATTCAGAAGATCGTTTCTACCTGTGTTAAGAAGGGTAAAGAAGAGCTTACAACTTCTGATAAGATCGACCGCATTGTTACAAACAGAATTCTTGGTATCCCAATATTCCTCCTTGTAATGTGGCTTGTTTACTACGTCTCAGTTACAACTGTTGGTGCTTGGGTAACTGACTGGACAAACGATACATTCGTTGGTGCAATTCAGGGTTGGGTTGGTTCTGGCTTAGAGGCTATCGGAGCTGGCGACCTTGTTATCAGCTTAGTTGTTGATGGTATTATTGGTGGTCTTGGTGCTGTTCTTGGTTTCGTACCTCAGATGGCAATCCTCTTCCTCTTCCTCTCTATCCTTGAAGATTGTGGTTACATGGTTCGTATCGCATTCGTTATGGACAGAGTATTTAGACACTTTGGTCTTTCAGGTAAGAGCTTCATTCCTCTCTTAATCTCATCTGGTTGTGGTATTCCAGGTATCATGGCAAGCCGCACAATTGAGCAGGATAATGATAGAAGACTTACAATTATGACAGCAACATTTATCCCTTGTGGTGCTAAGCTTCCTGTTATTGCCTTAATGGGTGGTGTTATGGCTGGTGCTGTTGCTGGTTATACAGAGACTAGCTGGATCGCTCCTGCTATGTACTTCATTGGTATTGTTGCAGTTCTTGTTTCTGCAATTATGCTTAAGAAGACAAAGCCATTTAGTGGTAAACCTGCTCCATTCGTAATGGAACTCCCTGCATACCACGTTCCTTCTGTTAAGACAGTTCTTATGCACGTTTGGGAACGCCTCTGGGGCTTCATTAAGAAGGCTGGTACAATCCTCTTCCTCGCATGTGTAGTTATGTGGTTCCTCGCAGGATTCGGCTTCACAGATGATGGATTTGGTCTTGTTGATGACTCTTCAGATTCTCTTATGGCTGATATTGGTGGCGCTATTGCTCCAGTATTTGCTCCACTTGGATTTGGTGAATGGCAGCCTGTAGCTGCTTCTATCTCTGGCTTTACTGCTAAGGAAGCAATTGTATCTACAATGGGTGTTCTTGCTTCTGTTAGTGAAGATGAAGCTGAAGATGCTCCTACAGTTGCAGCAGCAGTTCAGGGTTGGTTTGAGAATCCTAATGGAATTCAGATCCCAGCTCTTGGTACAGTTGCAGCATTTGTATTCTTACTCTTCAACTTACTTGATTCTCCTTGTCTTGCTGCTATTTCAACAATGGCACAGCAGATGCAGTCACGTAAGTGGTTCTGGTTTGCAATACTCTATCAGAACTTGTTTGCATATGCAGTTTCCTTAATCGTCTTCCAGCTTGGAAAACTCTTCCTTGGTGGTGGCTTCGGATTCGGAACAGTAGTTGCAATCGTAATACTTGCATTTATGCTTTACATGCTCTTTAGACCAGATCCTTACAAAGATCAGAAGGTTTTCTCAAAGAGATCTGTTCAGGCCGCAAGTGTCTGATTATATTAAAGTGGAGGGCGGGGCAACCTGCCTTCCAAAATTTTTTATAGGGAGGCTTTAAATGGCAGATTTCATTGTTATTGCTGCAGTTATTGCCTACAGCGTATATCTAATTGTAACTCTTGTTAAAAGACATAAGAGTGGTGGCGGTTGTGTAGGATGTTCAGGTTTTTCTTGTTCTGGATGTAACGGCAGTTGCCAGCATGAGTTCGACCACTTCTTAAAAGCGGTTAATGAGAAAAGCAAGAAAGCAGATAAAAGGCATAGAGCATAATGGGTGATTCATCAACATCAATGCTATATGTTGTTTTGATCTTAGGTGGAGCTTATGTCGTTGGAATGAGTATCTATTCACTCTTTAAGTTCATCCAAAAGAAGATAAGCGAACACAAAGATCAAAAGTATAAATAGGAAGATTTAAAATGGTAGACATTATTATATATATAATCGTAGCAATTATCCTCTTCTTAGCTCTTAAAGGAAGTATTGGCTTCTTTACAGGCAAGAAGACCTGTTGTTCAGGTGGTAAGAACTATGTAAAGACTGCTGAAAAGAAACTTGATGGCCCAGTCCTTGGTACTTTGAAAGTTAAAGTCAGTGGCATGCATTGTGATGCTTGTACTGAGCATGTTAAGAGGGCTATCGATGCGATCGATGGTGCTTCTGCAGAGGTTGATCTTAAGAGTGGCATTGCCACTGTTAAGTATGACAGAACTCTTGATGAAGGCAAGATCAGAAGTCAAGTTGAGAGTGCTGGTTATAAAGTTGAATCAATAAGCTAGCTTAGAAAGCCCAGATTTATTTCTGGGCTTCTTTTTTTATCCATAAAAGTTTAAATTATCTATATGACTCCAGATGCTATGTTTAAAGAGTATCGTCTTCTTTCACCTGATACTCCTGATTACTCCCACTGCTTATTTTCAGAAGCAAGTGAAGATATAATAAAAGAGAGCTTTAATAGAGCTTCCATTCCTTATGAAGTATTTTCCTGCTATGGTGAAGAGCTTCCTGTTAAGGGGGATGTTGAGTGTGTTACAAATGCTAAGGGAGAAGCTTTAGCTTTAATTAAGATAACATCTGTTAAGATGGTACCCTATGGAGAAGAGAAGGGGAGACTCTTCTTCTCCTCTTATCTAGATAAAGAGGGGTATATTGTAGAAATTGAATTTAAGAAGATCTTTTCTTAAATAATTGTCCATATTTTTAATAATTGTCCATATACATGAAATTCTTCATTGTTCATAATGCATAAAAGTTAGATATATCTAACTTGCATTGCAATGAGAAAAAAAACTAACTTATCTATTTTAATTATATTTTTGATTTTACTTGTAATTGTTTCTATTGTGGCCTCTATGTGCCTAGGGGCAGTTAGAATACCGCTTAGTAAAACAGTTGCTTTGATATCTTGTTTATTGACTGGAGGAGACCTCCACGAATTAGATTTGTATTCAACTTATCAGATTATTTGGAATTTAAGACTTCCTAGAATTATTTTAGCCTTAGTAGCCGGTATAGGACTCTCACTTTCTGGTACTGTAATGCAAGCATCTGTTCAGAACCCTATGGCAGATCCGTATATCATTGGAATTAGTGCTGGTGCAACCCTTGGCGCTACCTTCTCAATCTTTATAGGTGCAGGTGTTATCTCCTCTCTTTCAGCTTTTTTAGGTTCAGCATTTGCTTGTTTTACTGTTTTAGGTTTAGCTTCTAAAGGGGGTAAGGCAACTCCGGTTAAGTTAATTCTATCAGGTATGGTGATCAATGCACTCTTTACTGCCTTTTCTAACTTTATAATTTCCATCTCTGGAGACAGCGATGGTATTATGACAATTAAGTTTTGGACAATGGGGTCATTAGCTAGAGCTTCTTGGTCTAATATCCTTCTTCCCTCTTTAATTGTTCTATTAGGTTTTGTCTTCTTCTTAACTCAATATAGAGTTCTTAATTTAATGTTGATAGGTGAGGATGCAGCTTCGACTCTTGGAGTAAATACTCCACGTTTTAGAGTTATATATCTTCTTGTCATCTCTGCGATAACTGGTATTCTTGTCTCTTCAACTGGTACAATTGGATTTTTAGGTCTAGCCGTTCCTCATGTATGTCGTTCGCTTACAGGTACTGATCATAGAAGGCTTGTGCCTGTAGCTTCTTTAGCTGGAGGGGTTGCCCTTATTTGGATGGATGCAATTGCACGCTCAATGCTTTCAAATGCAGAGCTTCCAGTTGGCATCTTTACAGCGCTCTTAGGTACCCCTGTATTCGTTTATATTCTTATTAAACGAAACTATGGATTTTCTTCTTAGGATGTGTGATATGGAATTAAAGGCTATTGATATACATTCAGGTTATAATGGAAAGGAAATTGTCAAAGGGGTTTCTATTAAGGTTAAAAGCGGCTCTTTTACCAGCTTAGTTGGTCCTAATGGTAGTGGTAAATCAACACTATTAAAGTGTTTATATAGAGTTAATAAAGCAACGAATGGAACTATTTTGTTAGATGATGTTGATATTAACACTCTCACTAGAAAAGAGCTTGCTCTTTCGATGGCTGTTGTTGCTCAGTTTAATGAGATCCAATTCCCCTATAGCGTAATGGATGTTGTTTTAATGGGAAGAACTCCCCATCTTCCATTTATGGGAAGAGAGAAGGAAGTAGATTATAAGATAGCTGAGGATGCCTTAAGAAAAGTTGGACTTTATGAGTTTAAAGATCGTAACTTTGAAAATCTTTCAGGGGGAGAGAAACAAAGAGTTATACTTGCACGTGCATTTGCCCAGGAGTGTAATCTTTTAATTTTGGATGAGCCAACTAACCACTTAGATATTCGCTATCAACTTGAGGTTTTATCATTGATAAAGCAGCACTCCCATGCTGCATTGACTGCTTTACATGATCTTACCTTAGCCGCCTCCTTCTCTGATTACATCTATATGTTGAAAGATGGGCTCGTTAAGTATGAAGGAACACCTAGAGAAGTTATTACAAGAGAGAATATCCAAGATGTGTACAACGTAGATGCACACATCTTTGATAGCCCTATAGATGGGAAAATGATGATTGAATTTAAAAATTAAAATAATTATAGGAGTAATTATATGAAGAAAAATATTCTTGTATTACTAATTCTTGCTTTAGTTTTTAGTCCTGCTTTTGCAGCAGGTGCTAAGGAAGCAACTGTTCAAGTTTCAGAGGAAAAAGTGGAAGGTAGCTTATATCCTCTTTCTCTTGAAATATATGATGCCTCTGGCAATAGTGTCACTGAAGTTTATGAGAAGACTCCACAGCGCGTTGTCTCTACTCAGCTTTCAATGACAGAACTACTTATTAAGTTAGGACTCTCTGATAAGATAGTTGGTATTATTGACCCAGATAACAAAGTAAAGGGTGAAAATGGGGAAATAATTTCAACTTTTAAGAGTGTTGGTAGAAAGGGCGCTTTCTCTAAAGAAGCGATCTTAGCAGTTGAACCAGATATCGTCCTTGGTAAAGCCCCTCTAATGTTTACAGACAATGCAATTGGAACTGTAGAGTACTACAATAATATGGGGATTGATGTATATACAGAACTTGCTAGTGCTTCAATTGCTAATCAATCACTGGATAATATTATTAGTGATATCAGAAATATTGGTAAGATCTTCAACGTTGAAGATAAGGCAAATGCATATGCTGATGAACTAGAGAATAAACTCAATGAAGTGGTTAAAAATGTAAGTGGTAAAGCTACCGGAGAGAAGCTTCGCGTTATCCTTATGGCAATGTACAAAGATGGAAGTTTTGTTAATTTTGCTTCTCCTTTACATAGTGCAATGCTTGAGGTTGTCAATGCTGAAAATGTCTCTCAAAAGGGTGGTACAGGTTTAACTCTTGAAAATCTTATAGCTCTAAACCCTGATGCAATTGTTTATGTAAAGTCAGATAGAGCGGCTAAAACAGATGCTGTTGCAGTAGATTCTCTCTTAAGTAATGAGACTATCCAATCTGTACCTGCTATAAAAAACAAGAAGATTTTAGAGATTGACTATGATGATATCATGGACTTCGGAGCTCGTGATATCGAAGCGGTCGAAAAGCTTTATACCTTCCTTTATGAATAAATAGAACTCAATACCTCTTCAGTCGTCCTGGAGAAAAACCCATTCGTTTTTTAAAAAGACGACTGAAGTAACATGAATCTTGATAACCTACTTTAGCTGAAGCTTCTTTAATACTTACTTCATCCTCTTGGATTAGTGTAATAGCACTCTTAATTCTGTGATCAATTAGGTAATCTATTGGTCTAATTTTAAGATGCTTAAAGAAGATGTAACTTAGATGCTCTTCGCTTGTTCCTACATGGTTGGCTAAAGTTGATAGCTTTAAGTCTTTATTATAGTTTTCATGAATGTATTTTAGAGTATCTTCAAGAAGTTCATTTTCACTTTGTTCTGTTGGAATTTGAAGGGATTTAAAGATAAAAGCAAAAAACTCATCAATTAAGAGGTTCTTTCTATAGTTAGCTTGTAGTGATGAGTTTGTATTTAGCGCAACAATAGAGGAAAGGATATTTAAAAGCTCATCTACATCTTCTACTTCACATGAGAAGATTAGATCATTGTCCTTTCCTGTATTGTCATAATAGAGGATATAGTAGTCAAAGAGAGTAGCCTCTTCATTGCTTTGGATTAGCATATGATTAGGAGTTCCATGGAGAAGTCTGCCTCTCTTTGCTTCAAGCTTAATGTGGTCAAAAGAGAAGGTGGCTTTTCCCTTGATCGGGATGATAATTGCAGAGCGAGATGTAGGATAGGTACTTATTGTTTTGGGAGAAAGAGACATATGAGCAAAACCTAGAAGTTTTAACTCTCCACGATTATAACTAATCGCTAGTCTCTTCATTGGTTCGATTACGGACACACTAGACATATAACTCTCCAAAACATAAGGAATAATAGCTTAAAAGGAAAAGATATAGAATATGGATAAATATATAAGAGTTGGTATTGATGCCGGCACATATTCATTTAAAGTTTCTATTATTAAAGATGAGAGAGTTTCTCTCTCTTTAGAAGTTCCTGTAAATGGAAATCCTAATAAGGCAGTTAAAACTATCATCTCTATTATAGAAGCTAATAAGAATAAAGACATACAAGTTAAAGTAGGTGTATGCGGTGCAAGAAGAGAACTCTTTAATAATAGGTTTTATATTTCTGAAAATGATTCTTTAAGTATAGCTTTAAAAGAAAGAGAGATAGATGTTAATTCAGTACTTGATATCGGTTCTCTTGAGTCGCGTTATTATCTTCTCTCTGATAATAAAGAGGTTATTAAAAGTTTTAAAACAAGTGCCTGTGCAGGGGGTTCTGGCTCTATTTTTGAATCTCAAGCTGGACGTTTAAATTGTGATATCTCTGCATTTAAAGCGCATAAATTAGGTAAGAGTGCCACCATATCAGGTCACTGCGCAGTCTTTGCTAAGAGTGACATCATACATAGAGGGCAAGAAGGGTACTCTAATGATGAGATATTAAGCGGAATTGCTTATGCAATTATTAGAAATAACAAATCTGTTCTAATAAGAAATAACTTTACTGCGCCTATTCTACTATTAGGAGCTGGAAGTAAATTACTCTTTCTAAAAAGCATAGTCTCTACTGTATTCAATGTTGATGAAGAGTATGTAAAGAGTGATGAAAGTAACATTTTTCTTCTTTCAATTGGAGCTGCTCTTAAAGCTAATAAAGAGTTAAAAACTCTTAATTCGCTACTTTCTCCTTTAAAAGGGAGATTAGAAGATGATCTTCTTCCTCCAATTCCTTATCTTGATGATTCATATATCGATAAAAGTTGTTATTTACCACTTGAAAGAGAAACTGATGTACTTTTAGGGTTAGATATAGGATCTACTACAGTTAAAGGAGCTTTTATAACTTCTAATAAAACTCTTATAGACTCCTTCTATATACGTTCTGAAGGTAGGGCAAGGGAAAAACTTCTAAGTGAAATTGAAAGGATTAAGCAAAAGCATAATTCTCTTCTCAATATCAAAGTAGTAGGCATTACAGGTTCAGGTCGTTATTCTTTCTCTCCTCTATTTAAAGCTGCAGTTATTCATGATGAAATAACTGCCCAAGCAAAGGGTGCAACCTTTTTAAATAAAGAAATTGATACTATATTTGAAATTGGCGGACAAGATTCTAAATTTATCTCTCTTGAAAATGGCTCAGTTAAAGAGTTTGAGATGAATCGTATATGTGCATCTGGCACAGGCGCTTTCTTAGATGAAGTAGCTGAACGTTTAAATCTTACTCTTGATGAATTTATTGAAGTTGCTTTTACATCTAAGTCCCCACTAGATATAGGAGAGCGTTGTACTGTCTTTATGACAAGACGAATTTGTGAACTACTCTCCCTTGGTAAGAATAAAGAAGATATTGCATCAGCTGCTATCTATAGTGTTATTAACAACTATTTAGATAAGGTTGTAATGGAACATAAAGTAGGAGATCATATACTTCTCTCCGGTGGAATTTGTTATAACAGAGCCTTAGTCTCTCTCTTTCTTAAGCGATATCCAACTCTAAAAGTAAATAAGTACTTTCCTATAAGTGGAGCAATAGGGGCAGCATTATTGGCTGAAGAAAAAGTAAATGAAAAAGTATCAATAAATTGGAGTAATGAAAATCTTAAATGGGAAAAGGAGAGTAGTGCTTTACTGTCGAAATACTTTGTTAAAAATGAAAAGAAAGAGATAGGAGTTCCGCTTTCTCTTATGATGTATCGATTACTTCCCACCCTCTCCTCATTTTTTAAGTTAAATGGTTTTAGTTTATATGTAGAGGATAGTGATGTAAGAGAGGATGCATCAAATGCTCCTTCAGAACTATGTTTTCCAATTAAGCTCTACTTTGCACATGTTAAAAGATTAATAGATGAGGGTATTAAGAAGATCATATTGCCATATATGGGAAAAATGAAAGATTCCTATATCGCAGGATGCATCTTTATGCAAAGTATCCATCAAATAGTAATAAATGAGTTTAAAGAATTTCCAGTTGAATTTATTCCTCTTGATATGAGTCAAAAAGCGGAGGACCTTCTCTCTCAGCTTTCAATAGCATTCAATCTTGAGCTTAATAAAGAAGTAATTGATGAAGCTATAAAAGAAGGAAGAGAGTTTATGCTTGCGTCAAAAGAAATATCTACTTCTCATTATAAGAAAATAGCAAAAGAAGAAAAGAAGCTTGTAGTTGTAACAAGGGCGTACAATATAAAAGATAGAGCGCTTGCATATGATCTTTTTCAGAAGATATTAAGAAGTGGTTTTCCTGTACTCACCCAAGCAGAGCTCCCTTTACAAGCTATTTCTCTTGATGAGTATCCTTCTCTATTATTTGGAGAGAATATAGTAAAGACAGCTAAGATAATTAAAAATGACCCAACTTTATACCCAATATATATAACAAACCATTGGTGTGCGGAGGACTCGATGCTTTTCCATCTCTTTTCGAAGGAGATAGGGGAGAGAAGTACTTTAAATATAGAGATAGATGAACACTTTTCTTCTGTTGGTCAAATCACGAGATTAGAAGCCTTCTTAAATGCAGTTAAGAGTAGTAGTAATTGTCTTAAGCAAGAGGCTAAGAAGCCTGCTATAAAGAATGAATGGTATAGTATAAATATTTATCCATATTCAGAAGTCTTAAAGAGTAATTTAAAGGAGCTTGAGATAAAGACGCTAGCAACTTCTCCTCTTTCTGCGATCAAGAAGGGAAGGAGTCTTTCTATTTCAAAAGAGTATTTTCCTTTTCTTTATCTTTTGGGCTTAACAACCCTTGAAAATAATAATGCAAATCTATTTCTCCCTCTTTTTCCAAGTTATGATGCTGATGGAGCATATGAAAGCGTAATTAAAGCACATACCTTATATTCTCCTGCTTCTTTCTTTCCAATAGAGCATGTTGATTCTTTTATAAAAGCAATATTTGCTTCAGATCTTATTCTCTCAGCACCAAAAGATAAAAGAGAGTATTATGCAAACATCTTTAAAGAGCGAATAATAACAGAAGAACTTATTGTAGAAGTTGCAAGAGAAATTTCCACTCTTTACCCTTTTACTTCTAAAGCAGTAGCTATTTCAGGTGATCATCTTATGTTACTAATTGATGAACTGAACTATGGCATCATAAATGAAGTTGAAAAAAAGTATAGAGTTGTAAGAGAGCCTCTAGTAGAGCTTTACTTATCGGCTCCTCAATTTAACAATTACACTCCTTTGCTCTCTAAGCTTTCTAAAATCTATGGTTCCTATGGTCCCTTTATGTCACCAGTAGCTCTTAGTTCTTACTCTCCTCTTAAAGGTGTTTGTGCTTCATATAGATATAAGAAAAGATTATTCTTTAAAGAGCGGCATATACACTCCTTAGTCTTTGCTCCAATGTATGAAAACACAGAGACAATACTCTCTCTCTTAAGTAAAGATGATAAGAGAGAGATGGTTATAAAGTGTGATGAAACTACAAAACCCAATGTAGATGATCTATTTAACTTTCTAAAGTGCTAGTAAAAAGAAGATCTAGTTGCGATTTGCTTAACTTTAAATCTTAATAATATGTTTTTTAAAGTACTCTAAAAGTATATTGTTTTCTCTTTCTCTTATTGCTTGAATTCTTTGTGAGGTAGTAGGGTATGGGTTTTTTGTTATATATGCCCAACGATTAGGATTCATCTCATAAAAGCCTTCTTTATTAAGACGTTTAATGGAATCAATTAACTCTTCTCCATATCCATTCGTAGCAACTAAAGCATCAGCTTCTAGCTCATTCTTTCTACTTTGATAGTTGCGTATAATGGTATTTAGTTCATTAAGAGGCCAGATGATCATAAGAGTAAGATCAAATACAAAGAAGAAGTTTACATCAGTAAAACCAAAGGCGGTAAAGAGTGAAGGGAAGTTTAAGATAATAACCATTGCTAAGTACTTATAAATATAGGAAAAGACTGCCCAAGGAAGCATCTTATAAACATGGTGCCCCATTAAATGCCCTAATTCATGAATAAATATAGCTATTACCTCATCTGTAGGTGATTGCTTTAGTAATTTATCATCAAGTACTATGGTCTTTTTAAATAAGCCACCACAAAAGGCATTTGCTCTCCCTCGTGGTCTTCTTCTGGTATCACGAACTACTATTTTCTTTACCTTCACATTATTCTTTTCGCATATAGCTAAAAGCTTAGATTTCAATTCCCCATCTGGTAATGGAGTAAGCTTTGTAAATAAGTTTATAAAAAAGAAACTAAAGGTACCTACAACAATTGCATATACAATTGTAGCTAGCGAGGCTATTAGAAGTGCAATATTTCCAAATGTTGTATATAGAAAAGTCACAGCAACGATTATTATATAAGAACTCAATAAAGATGATATTCTGCCTTTTATAATAGATATAAAGTATTTCTTTTTATTACAATTTCTTAATCCATACTTAACTTTGACCTTATATTCATCGTAGAAGTCAATAATAAGAAAAAAAGGAAAGAAGGAGAGTGAGGAGAACAAACTTAAGATAAAGTATCTTAAGTAAAGGTTTAAGTTAGCAAAATAATTAAAAACAGCTGCATGGACATTGAATATGTAATAGAAGAGTGTAATTACTGCAATAATCGTACTAAGTGTGAGTGATAATTTGCCGCTTGCTCGCTCATAAGCTTTGACATGGTAGTATTTTCTTTCATCATAGATATCACGAACATTTGAGGGTAAGGGGCCATTGTCATAGCAATCATTAAAGTAGTTCTTTATGAACTTATAGATGCTCTCTAATACGAAGGAAATTATAAGTACAATTTTTATCATACTATATACTATAGTTTAAGCAGACTCAGAAAGCCAGTTTTATTTTTCTTTTTAGAGAGAGGGGGATTTTGACCCTCGAAGTGCAGGATCCAAACTAGTTTTAAACGCAATAGTTGCAAAGCTAGGCTACACTTTTGTTTTTGGACAACTCCTAGCATCTATTTTCATTGTAATGAGATAGATATTTCCTGTTAGAAAGAAGTGTCAAAGTCGGAATATATAATAGAAAAAGCTGACTCAGAAAGCCAGCTTTATTATTTTAGCGAGAGGGGGACTCGGACCCTCGACCTGCCGGATATGAGCCGGATGCTCTACCAACTGAGCTATCTCGCCGATCTAGTTGTAAACACAACAGTGGCATACTACTTCTCTTTTACACTTAATGTCA
>X235_Pygmy_Slow_Loris__coassemble_44_pt1 | contig 20228 bp, 18 predicted proteins | sample X235_Pygmy_Slow_Loris__metabat2_low_PE_001 | metagenome-assembled genome bin X235_Pygmy_Slow_Loris
TAGCAAACTGCATATTATGAGTAACCATCATAGCAGTAAGCTTCTCCTTTTCAATATACGCCTCAGTAAGATCCATAACTATTCTGGCGTTTCCTGGGTCTAATGCTGCAGTATGCTCATCAAGAAGCAATAATTCAGGATGTGACATACAAGCCATGATCAAAGTTAAAGCTTGTCTTTGTCCACCAGAAAGGAGTCCAACATTGTCTTCAAGTCTATCTTGTAGTCCAATGGGCTTTAAAAGTTCTTTAAAGTACTCCTTCTTCTCTGCATTAACACTGAACTTTAAGCTACGCATCCCTTTTGAGAGAGAAAGTCCCATATTGTCTTGAATTGACATATTGGCACTTGTTCCCTTGGTTGGATCTTGGAAGATTCTTCCAATATGAAATGCCCTCTTATACTCAGGAGCTTTTGTAATATCCTTTCCACCAAGTGTTATCTTTCCACTGGTAACAGGGAAGGTCCCTGAGATCATATTAAAGAGAGTTGATTTACCCGAACCATTTGAACCGATAACACAGACGATATCACCAGGATTTACATGTAGAGAGATGTTCTCAAGAGCAACCTTTTCGTTAACAGTACCGGGAAAGAAAACCTTTGTTACATGTTGTATATCAAGCATCTTCATTACCCTCCCTTACACGATCAAGTGCCTTCTTTCTCGCTTTATCTTCTTGCGCTTTAATTCTTGTTGAAGCGATGATAAGTGAAATAATAACAAGTAAGCCTGTTAATAGTTTAAAGTCATTAGGAGTAATACCAATTAGATATCCATACTTTCTTCCAAGGAACATCAGTGCTTTATAGATGATGGAACCTAATACTACACGAAGTGTGATCAAGGAGATCCTATTTGAGTTAAATAAGAATTCACCGATCATTATGGCAGCAAGACCTTGTACAACCATACCTTGACCAAGGTTAGCATCTGCAAAGCCTTGATATTGAGCAAGAAGTGCTCCAGAGAGTGCAATTAATCCATTAGAAAGGCCAAGTCCCATATACTTAAGAGTTGAAGGACTCATTCCAAGTGAGATTACAACCTGTTCATTACCACCCAATGCGCCCATTGCAACTCCTAAATCACAACGGAAGAAGAGGTCAATTAACACTTTGATAACTAATACAAAGAGTAAAGAACCAACTAAAGCCGCTAGTGCTGAGGAGAGGAAGGGGAAGGCTTGAGGAAATAACTTATAAAGAGTTGTTACTTTAACAAGTGGTACATTGGCCTTGTTGCCTAATATCCTAAGGTTAACTGAATAGAGCATGGTCATCGTTAAAATACCAGCTAATAGACCTGGAATATGTAGGTGGTTGTGAATGGCTGCAGTTACTAGACCACAGAGAATACCAGCTAAGAATGCTAGAATTAAACCAGTTGTAATTCCCCATCCGTTTACAATGCAAATGGCGGCTACCGCAGCACCAGTTGCTACAGAGCCGTCACAGGTAAGATCTGCCAAGTCGAGGATCCTGTAGCTTATCAAGATCCCCATTGCCATGACAGAGAAGATTAGTCCTTCGACAAATATTCCTTCAATCATTTAATAAACCGTTATTTTGTAGTTTTTACGCCATTTTCAATAATGACGGAAGCGTTTGCTAGATACTCTTCTGGAATGGTATATCCTAGTTTCTTAGCAGTATCAAGATTGAACCAGAGTTCAAACTCTTTTGGATCGGTTAAGAATACTGTAGGAAGGGAACCAGCTGAGGCACCATTAGCAATCTCTTCGATAAGCTTTCCAGTTGCAACACCTAGGCTATGGTAGTTAAAGCCCCAGGAGATCATGCACTCAAGGCCATCAACACCGGATGGGTCAGATGAGAAGAGAACCTTACCATTTGCATTACAAACATCATCAACTGCTGCAAGAGCGGAGATAACAGCATTATCAGTTGCAATGTAGATAGCATCAACACGATCAATAATTGATTGAGCTGCCTGCTTTACCTCTGAGGAGTTTGCAATTGAGACTGGAACAAATTCAACACCATACTTTTCACAAGCGGCCTTAGCTTGTTCCATTAAGATAACGCCATTCTGTTCACCAGAAGCGTAGATGTTACCGATTGCCTTAGCTCCTGTAACATCGATAAGAAGCTTGATCTGGCTATCAACAGGGTTCATATCAGAAACACCGGTAACATTTGAATCAGGAGAGCCCTCGTAGGAGGTGACTAAGCCTGCTTCAATAGGATCAGTAACTGCTGCAAAGAGTACAGGGATATCTGTAAATACATTAGCAAGTGCCTGTGCGGTAGGAGTTGCTATACCAACTACGATATCATCTCCTTCAGATTTAAACTTCTGAGCTATAGATGCTGAAGTTGATACATCACCATTAGCATTCTGAAAATCATAGGAGACCTTAAGATTAGTGGTAGCAAGATAATCCTGCATGCCCTGCTCGACAGCATCTAGTGCTGGGTGAGCTAAGAACTTTGAAACACCAATTTTGAGTGTTCCGTCATCAGTAGCCTCTTTTGTTCCACCTGAGAATGCAGGGAGGATAAGTAAAAGAGCTAAAGTAAAGATAAGAGCAATTTTTTTCATGTAAGTGCGCCTCCAAAAATATTTGTTCTGACTATATCACGAAGATATACGTGGAGCAATATGCATAAAAGTGAATTTTTATGCAAAATTTATGTTTTTTAATTGCTCTTTATATTTTTACCATCTTTTATGACATAGGTAGCTTCGTCGATCATCTCTTGAGGAATTGTAATGCCAAGCTTTTCAGCGGTGTCTAAGTTTACATATACCTCTAAGCTATTAGCATCAAGATATTGAGTTCCAATATCAACTGGCTTTGTTCCCTTTAAAACCTCTTCAATTAACTTTCCAACAAGTAAACCGCTCTTGTAGTAATCAAAACCACCCGCAAAGAGTACATCAGTATCGAATGAGGAGGTTGTGTCTGCGCTAAAGAGTGGAACTTTATGGTTAAGACAGACATCTGAAACCGCGCTGATAGCACTAATTACTGTATTATCAGTTGCAATATACATGGCATCTACTCTATCAATAATTGATTCTGCGGCTACTTTAACCTCAGCTGAGTTACTAACAGCAACAGTTACAAGCTTTATACCTTTCTCTTCACAGGCCGCTTTAAAGTTCTCCATTAATGAAATTCCATTGGCTTCGCTTGAGGTGTAGATCATACCAATGCTCTTAGCATTTGTAAGTTTTTCTATGATCTCTAAGTGAGCTTTAACTGGGACCATATCCGATACTCCACAGATGTTTTCATTACCTTCACCTGTGAGTCCTGCCGCTACAGGGTCTGTTACCGTTGCAAAAACTTGAGGAGTGTCAGGAAGTGCTGTTGCAAGTGCTTGAGCGGTTGGAGTTGCGATACCTGTTACGATATCAACACCCTCATCTTTAAATAGATGTGCGATTGAAGCCGCTGTTGAGATATCCCCATTTGCATTTTCAAGATGGATGCGATAGTTAAGGTCTGTAGTATTTAAGTAATCCTCAATTCCTTTAGCTATGCTATCAAGAGCGGGGTGGGGTAAAAGTTGTGAAATACCAATTACATAGGTTTTTTCACTACCTGTAGCACTCTCTTTAGCACCCTGTGCAAAGAGAGATGAGGTAATAAGAAGTAATATAGATAATGTATAAAGAACTCGTTTCATTTGATTTGTCTCCTATGCTTGTTACTATAAAGAGAAACATAAATAATGTAAAGATACTATTTATAGAAACATTGAAAATATTAAAAAAGGGATGATCTTTATCACCCCTTAACTTAGTTAGAAGTTTACATCGAAGATCTCATCATCTTCATCTTCGTACTGCTCTTCTTCATCGTCCTCTAATTCATCATCGTATGAAAAACCACTTTCATGGATATCCTCATCTTCATCATCAAGAAGGCTATCTCCATACTCATCATCCTCTTCTAGTGAAGTAAAAGATTCATCGGAGTAGTCATCATCGATATCCTCTTCTTCATTATACTCTCCACGATAATATCTCTCTTCTTCTCTATCTAGTTCGTCATCGTATGAATCTCTTTTCCATCCCATAATAGTTCCTCCGATAAATAAATTTTATATCCGTATACTTATTCGTCAAGAAGAAAGTAGTTCATTTGCTATGCTAATAGCTATAAATAGGCTATTATAAAGCTATGGAAAGATATCTTGCATTACCGATGGGGGAACCTGCTGGTGCAGCTCCTGAAATGATCATTAAGGCGCTACTTGCCGAAAACCATGGAGAGTATGGTGGTGTAGTAGTTGTTGGTGACCTTACTCTCTTTAAAAAGATATCGAAGGATATACACCTTCCTCTCTCTTTTACAGCCTATGTTGAAAGTGAAGCTGAGTTAATAGCAGCCCAAAGCAGGGGGGAACTTTATATCTTTTACAACTTACCTTGTATTTCAATTGCAAACTTTAACTATGGTGTGCTTACGCAAGAGGGTGGAAAAGCTGCTTATCTTTGTACAAAGAAGGCGGTAGAACTAATTCAAAACACCTATTGTGTTGCGCTTGTTACGCCTCCTATCGATGCACGTAGCATTGCGATGGCTGGCTATAAGACAACTCGTTATGAGAGTATGATCGCTCTATTTGCTTCTTCTGGTAAAGGCCTTTCAATGCTTGATGCAGATGGAGTAAAGATCTTCTCCCATACCTCTTATATGCCACTTAAAAAGGCTCTTGATGAGATAACATTCGAAAAGATTTTAGACACTATTATTCGTGTTGATTCCCTAACCCTTGATCGCTTTGTCTTTGATCCTGAACTTCCTCTTGCCCTTGCTTCTTTAAATCCTAGACACGATGATGATGAGGTATATCACAAAGAAGAAGCTGAAGAGCTTATACCTGCAGTAGAGGCGGCTAAGAAGATAGGAATAAATTTAGTTGGTCCTCTTTCAGCTGACCATCTGATGCACCATGCAAGAAAAGGGGAGTATAGAGCTATTATCTCTCTATATCATGACCAAGCTTCCATCGCCGCTCTTTCAGCTGAGTATGATAAGACAACACTTGTAACCTGGGGGTGGCCATTCTTACGTGTAAGTACATATCGTGGTGCTATGCTGGAATTAGCCGGTAAAGGGACAATTAACCCAATTAATCTAGTTCAAGCTTTGCATATCGCTTCAGCTTATATAACAATAGGAGTTAACAGTTGAAAAAACTAATTTTTATACTATCAGTAGCACTTATTTTGCTTTCATCTTGTGCGACAACAGTTAGTGTTGATTACATAAACCCCTCTGAAATAGATATGGGTTCTTATAGAAATATAGCTGTCTCTTCAACTGTTCCTTATAAGAACTTTCAATCCCCTTCTTTATTTGTAAGAGCTGTTGATATCACAGCAGAGAAGAATACCTTTATAACACCATCTTATACAAAATCTCTTGCCACTACAGTTGCGTCTTATGCAACAGATGCTCTAGTTGAGACGCTCTCTTCAAGTGGTTACTATACAGTTACTCCTCCCTCTGTAACTGACGCTTTAATTAACTATGCTTCCCTTGGTAATGATATCTCAGTTGATCTTGAAAAGAGGAATATAGATGCAATTATCATCCCAAAAATTACCGCAATGGGGGTTGATGAGTATGTTGCTTCGGAAGAGTACTGGAAGGATGATCCTGTGAAAAAGGATCAATATGGCAATCCTTTAAAGATAAAAGCTTATAGATATTTCTTAACTCAAAAGGTCTATATCGACTACTCATATACTATAATTGATGCAAAGACTATGAATGTTTACACCTCTAAATCTTTTTCAGATAGTAGAGAAGATTATAGTATCGTAACTGAGTATGGAATCTATGCTCCAGATGTTAGATATTATTTTACCTCCATGATCGATGGGTTTCAAAAAAAGATATATCGGCAGCTAGTCCCTCAGCACAAGAGTGCATCCTTATCTCTTATGTCTAATAAGCCTAAAATTAAGAGTTTAGAGGTAGCTTACGAAGCGGCAAAAGATGGCGCTATTCAAAAGGCTAAGGACCTATTTTTAGCTGAGTATAATTCCTCAGGACATATTCCATCAGGGTATAATGCTGCCCTGCTTCAAGCTTCAATGGGTGATACCGCAGGAGCTATTCAAACTCTTGAAAACTTAAAAGCTAAGAGTGCCTCTTCTGATGTAAACAAACTGCTTGCAGGTTTAAAAGATATCCAACAAAGAAATGAAGAGGCGTTAAAACAGTTATCAGGTGGAAGTTCTACACAAACACAAAACCAAGGTGGAAAGAATATCTTTCAAGTAATAATAGGAGAGTAGCATGAGTAAAATTGCATATTATGTTGGTCCTAATGATCTAGGAGAGCTTACTAATAAAGTTAAGTGTGCAATGATCCACTTTGAAGGTGGCTCTTTACCTCCTCTACCTCTTACAAAAAGGTTTAATAAAGGAGAAGAAAAGAAGGGGTATGAACAGCTTAAGCGCTGGGTCTCCTCTGCGGCTTTTAGAGTTATCATCCTAGATGGGTTTGGCGATGCTTTTGCTAATTTAGAAAATGGAAAAGAGGTGGCTACTTGGATTAAGGAACACTCAGAAGAGGAGGATTTTCCCTCCCTTTTGATAACCGGAAATAGAGTTCCTCTCTTAGATTATCCTACGATAAGTGAGGTTAAAGAACTACTTTAGTTGGATAATACTTAAATTAAATTAAGTAAAATACAACTTTTTTTTATAAATAATAGCCTATTAACCTAGGATAAACGCAAAAAATAACGGAAAAACTACTTTATTTTCCTTCATTTTTTATCTCTTTTCTTGTGTTCAAGGCTATTTTTTATCGCTTTTTGCGCTTTTTCTATTTTTCTTGCAAATAGAGAATGGCTTTGTTTAAAATCAAATCCATGGAGATTATCGATATTCATTCACATCTTCTTCCTAAGGTTGATGACTCACACTTGAAGAAGAGACATCTAAAGAAAATGCTCGAAGCTATCGCTAATGCTGGTGTAACGCAGCAGGTCTTTACCCCACATATTGATGATCCCTATGTAAATACAAATCGAAAGCTTATTATGCCAACCTTTGAAAAGGCGGCTGAAATAGCTGAAGGTTTTAATTTAAAAGTACATTTAGCAAGTGAGTATTTTGTTCGTGACCAAGAGGATTTTTCTTTTATTCCATTAGAAGGAAAATATGTACTTTGTGAAACTGATACTACATTTGCACCTCCTACTTATCTTGATGTCTTAAGACGTATAAGAGATAAGGGGTATAAGATAATTTTAGCTCATGTTGAGCGCTATCGCTGGCTTAGTGTTGACTCTCCTCTATTTGAGTCTTTAACAGGGGAGCTTGAATGTCTTGTTCAAGTTAATGTTGAGGGCACTCAGAGTGAGAGAGGCAGAAGTTATCTTAATAAAGGGGTTGTAGATTTTATTGCTACGGATAATCATGGCGACTTAGAAAAGCCATATGAATTATACGAGATACTTGGGCAATACCCTAGTATCCTGAGAAAAATGAGCGCTTTTGCTCAGAATCTTTGAGGAGGTAGCTTATGCTGCTGAATATGACTATTGCGAACTTCAAGTCCGTAAAGTCTGCCCAGACCATTAGTTTTGAGGCTCTGAGGGATAACCGTCTGCCTGAGAGCAAGGTCGTTCAGATTAACGAGAAGTTGAAGGCTATCAAGACAAGTGCGATAATTGGTCCTAACGGAGCAGGTAAGAGCTCCTTTGTTCGTGCACTTGAGGTTTTAAATCGTATTGTTACTGCATCTGAAGAGGTTGAAAACCCACTCGCTGGTGCTTTAACTGGTACAGTATTTGCCTATGGAGTTGAAAAGACTACTCCTGCAACTATCTCTATCGACGTAATGCTTGATAAGGGTGATGGCACTGATGAGCATCCTACTCTTATTGCACGTTACACACTTTCTGCAAGTAAAGATCGTGTTTATGAAGAGAGGTTACAGCACCTCTATGGTTCCTCTCGTAAACTAATGTTTGAACGCATCTACAATGAAGAAGAGGGCGTTTATGCATACAGATATGGTAAGATGTATCGTGGTGAGAAGAAGCGCCTTGCTGCTAAGCTTCCTGATACAGCTTCCTTCTTAGGTTGGGCTGCTAGAAAGGGTGGTGAGACCTGTTCAATGCTCTATTCTTGGTTTACTAATAGCTTAAATATCCTTCCTATGGGTGTTTCACAAGCTACAGAGAGTTACATTGCTAGAATGCTTACAGAGCACCCCTCTTGGAGTGAACAGCTTACAAACTTCTTCTGGTCTGTTGATATTACAGATATCCGCCGTGTTGGTGTTCGTGAAGATGGTAGAGTTCAGTTTACTCACGTTTATATCAATGATAAGAAGGCTGATGGATACTCTAACTTCTTCGCTGTTGAAAGCCTCTCTTTAAGAAGATTAACCCTTCTTGCAGTTGCTTTCTTTGAGTGCTTTACCTCCCATAAGACACTTGTTATTGATGACTTTGGTATGCTTCTCCATCCAGATGTTCTTTGTCACCTTGTTGAGATCTTTGAGAGCTGTAATACAGAGAGTCAGATGCTTGTTGTCGATTGTAACCCATCTCTTTTAAAAGATGGACTTCTTCGCCGTGATGCTATCTGGTTTGCTCAGAAGAACCATGAATCAAGTACAGAGTACTACTCACTTGCTGACTTTAAGTTCTCACGTGGTCGTGCATCTGCTCGTGAAAAGTATCTCCAGGGTGCTTTCGGAGCTCTTCCAATTACAAGTGAGTTCTATTTTGTTAACGATGTTAAAGATGAAAAGGAGGCAAAATAATGGCTAATCGAAAAAGAAACAGTACTGCTTCACTAAGAACACTCCTTATCGTCACTGCTACAGAGGCGGAAGCAATCTTCTTCTCTCAGATGAGAAAGGATTGTAGATTTGCTAATCTTACAGTTGTTAACTCAAATGCTACTTCTCTTAAAGCGTTAATTAACTTTACAGCACGTGAACGCTCAAGAAAGAAGTATGATGTTGCATTTGCTCTCTTTGGTTTTAATGATGTAAATACAAATATCGAAGAGGTAAAGGAGATGGAGGAAGCTTGTAAGACAAGACATATCTCTTTGTGTTACTTCAACCCATCCTTTGAACTTTGGATCTACTTACATCTTGGAAAGCCTCAGAGCTTTATTGCAAATCCTGAAGCTTTTACTAAGGAACTTAGTGCTAAGATTCCAGGATACAGCATGAGCCCTGAGTATTTGCTTACAAAGGGACTTAACTTCCATCTAACTCTCTTTCCTAAGCATGCTCAAGCTGATCTTAATGCACGTGACTATAACCGTACTGCTTATCAAGCAACTGGCTTCAAGGCAACTTCAATGCCTGAGCTGAATTCTGCTATTACTGAGATTTGCGGTCAAGCTGATATGTCACACAATACAAAGGTCTTTAAATAAGTCGATGAGCGCCATCCTCCTTCTTTTATGCAATATTGCACTTTGCACCATCAGTATGGATTTGGCGCTCTCCGTTGTTTATCGAAGACGATCTCATTACGCCTGGACTGGTTATCTAATTGTATTTATCGCAACCAGTTTAGGCGCTATTTTTATGGAGCTACTAGATAACTGGTCTTTAATGGCGTTTAGTGGAACTTCATCTTTTGTTTTAACCTTAATCTGGCGTATTTTGTTAAAGGCTGATTGTGCCTTTCTTTTAGTATTTATCCCATATTTTACTACTTGGCTTATTGCCCACCCTTGGAAGCAACCTTGGAAGAGCTTCTTTTTCCTCCTTTCAACAATCTACTTTGTGGTCTTTCTCTTCTCTCTTTTTTATAAAGAGTACTTTATCCTTGAAGTAATCGATTACTTTATTGCATTCTTTGTCATATTCTTCTGTATTGGGGTGATGATTAAAAACCTCTCAGGAATTTGTGATAAGGGGGTTAGGACTATGTGTCTTACTGTTATTATCACAGCCCTCTCAATATTGCCACTATTGCTTCTTGGATTGCTTTTTGCACCTTTAAGAGCGCTCTCAATACCGCTGGTTTTTATTGCATTTAGTATTGTTATTATGGTCTTTCTTTTTCTCGCTATAGCTCGTCAAGATAATAAGGGTGAAGAGGTTCATCGCGATATCGAGCTATCTGACTTAGAAGAGTTTCATATAACTGAACGTGAGTTTTCAGTTATCAAACTTATTAAAAAGGGACTTACCAATAAAGAGATAGCGAGTGAACTAAATATTAGCGTAAATACTGTAAATAACCATATTGCTAATGTCTTTTCAAAGACAGGTGTTAGAAGTCGTATCGACTTAATGAATTTGATAAGTGAAGGTTGGTAATGCTAAGTTTTGATATTAATAGATCTTGGTATGATGGTCTCTATCAAGATGAAGGGAGTGTTGTATCTGCTGCAAGAAGCTTTGTTATGCTTCATGAAGAGAAGAGTGAAAAGGCAGTTCTTTTAATTCATGGCTATGCAGGATACCCGGGAGAGTTAGTTCGCCCGGCTAATGATCTATATGATGCAGGTTTTGATGTCTATGTCCCTCGTCTTCCAGGAATGGGTACAACAGGTAAAGATTTTGTTAATAGCTCCTCTCATGATTGGCTAACTGTTTGCTCAAATGCACTAAAAGAGCTATTGCTTTCATATGATAGTGTTGATATAGTCGCTCACTCTATGGGTACTTTAATTGGCATTATCTTGGCCTCCTCTTTTAGTGTTAATCATCTTGTGCTTGCCGCTCCAGCTTTCAAAATGCCCGCTTTAAAGCCGGCTTTAATTAAATTTCTATCACTATTTAAAAAAGATATAAGTATAGCTTGGCAAAGTGACCCTCGCTATCATTTGCACTATGAAGGTGCACCCGCAGATGATGCTATTTTAGGTAAAGAGTATTGGTCACACATCTATCCAAGTGCACTTAAAGAGCTTATAAAACTTCAAAAGAGTGCACTTAAGCTCTTTCCTCATCTTTCCGCTGATACTTTACTTATCGCCGCTTCAAATGATCAAATTACAGATCCATTTATGGTTGAAAAGATAGCTTTAGAGAAGAAGAAAGGTATTACTAAATGTATCTATATTAAAGATGCAACTCACTACCTCTTTTATGATATCTCTCCTAAGGCCGAAGATGAAGCAGTAAAAGCTGTGCTTGAGTTTTTATCTTAAGAGTCAATATACTACAAACTATGGCATTAATAGAAAGTAGCATAATTACTATTGAAGAGCTTTTTAAACGTAATATTACTATTCCCTCATTTAGTGGTGAGTTTACCTTTTCTGAAGAGGATGCATTAAGCATCTTAAGAGACATAAACTTAAATATGGATAAGGGATTTTACTCCCTTGGTACTATTGTAACAGTTAAAGAGGGGGATAATTACCTATTGTTTGATGGCTTTGGCCGCTACATAACTCTTTCAATTTTACTTAATACGCTTTCTACTTCACTATTTAAAGATGTTGAAAAAACTTGGAGTGAAAAAGAGAGGCAGAGAATTAAAAGAATATATCTTTCCTTTTCTAAAACGCTAAAGTTTATGGATAAAGAGAGTTTTCTATCCTTCCTTCTTTCTTCTGTCACTGTAGTTTTTGTTGCCTTAGATAAGAGAGAAGAAGCTTTCTTCTTCTTTGATTCCACACAAGGACGTGGTCGTCATCTTGATAGCGCAGACCTTTTAAAAGCTTATCATCTTTGTGCAATGAGAAATCTTGATAAAGAGGAGAAGGAGAAGGCTATCAGGGAGTGGGAGAGTATGGATAATGAACACCTATACTCACTATTTGACACCCTATATGTCTTGAAAAAGTGGATAAAAGGGGAAGAGTGTACCTCCTTTAATGAAGATGGTCTTGAGATTTTTAAAGGATTAGATAGTGAGGCATTCCCATATTTAGAGGGACTTGAAAAGAAGCAGTTTTCTCTTTCTGACCCCATCTTAAATGGAAGATACTTCTTTAATATGGCCTCTTACTATGGTGCTCTATACCCTAATCGTCTTAATGCGGAGATAAATAAATATTACCCTTCACTAGAGAGAAACTTCCGTCTTTTAGGAGGATATGATAACCCAGGTGATATCTACGCCTATCGTCTCTTCTTGGCACTGCTGCTTTTATATGTTGATCGCTTCTCCTTTACCGCCTTTGATAAAGCGATAAAAGCTTGTTTTTCATTTGCATTTGCCCTTCGTTTTGATAACCCTGGCTTTAGCTGGAAGAGTGTAAATGATTATGTTCTTGATAGCGGTGGTTTCTTTCATACCCTTCTTTATGCAAGAGAACCTTATCAAATCTACACCTTCGATTTTGAAGATTACTATCCAGATCTAAGAGATGCAGTGCACCCTGTTAGAGGTAGAATTAAGCCTTTAGATTGGTCTGAAGCATTTGCTCCATACTTTAAGAGTGAGGTGTAAGATGGTATCTTCTGTTAGTTTAAATGAGATAATAAGCGGTGGAAAGGTATATTTTGTACCTGTTTATCAAAGAGCTTTTTCTTGGACTGAGCGTGAACTTAAACAACTTATTTCAGATTTAGAAGACACATATAAAAGTAGTGAGCTTTACTACATGGGTTCTCTTGTGCTTTCAGATAGAAAGGATGGTAAAGCTGAAGTAATTGATGGTCAGCAACGTTTAACAGCTTTTTCAATACTCCTTGCTCTACTGAAGAATGAGTATCATTTAGATGCAGGTGCTATAAAGCTTGAGTATGAGATAAGAGATAGTTCAGAAGAGGAGATGCAAAGTCTTAGAGAAAATATTATTAAAGAGGGACCATTCTCTAACGCTTATAAGAGTTTAAAAATTTTAGTTGAGCCAATTGAAGACAAAGAACTTTTCTTCTCCTTTTTAACAAATAAAGTAAAACTACTTTGTACAAAGATCCCTTCAAATATAGATTTAAACCTCTACTTTGAGGTGATGAATAAACACTCAAGAGAACTTCAGCGAAGTGATATTCTTCGCTCTCACTGCCTCTCTATATTAACAACAAGTGAAGAGAAGAAGGTTTTTAAAACTCTATTTGATGCCTCATCTCACTTTGATCGTTATATAGAGGAGGGCGTAAGTTTTAAGCTCTGGAATAGAATATTCTATGGAGAAGCTAGAACACCGCTATTTGAATCTACCTATAGTGAGTGGTGGTCGATGCTTGAGTCCTATTTAGGGTGTGAAGAGGAGTGTGCTAATTACACCCTCTCTGAGATCATTGATTATGAGAGTGTAATAAAAGGAAGAAGGGAAGGTAGTGACTCAACTAGTCGTGATATCCACTACTCAATTACTGACTTTCCTAATTTTCTGCTATTAGTTGCAGCAACTCTTGGATATAACTACCCCCTTGATGATAAGAGGATGCTTTCATCTCTTTTATCATCTCCGCTCTTCTCTTCAAAAGAGAGTATAAAGATGTTTATCTTTAATTTAGTAAGAGAACGCTACCTCTTTGACCGTTATGTGATAAAAGAGAGTGAGAAGGGGAGTTTTGCAATTTTACAGTACTTAGATTTACATGAGTATAGGCCGGCTTTTAAAGATATTGAAAAGACACACAAATGTGAAAATATCTTACTTAAGCTTATGCAGCGCCACTCTGGTAATGGCCATCTTGATTACCTAGTTTATATCTTAAGTTATTTAAACAGAAATCCAGCTTTAAGTGCAGAAGAGTATCTAGCTTTCCTAGAAGAGGTTGTAAAGAAGTATTAATAATCCAAGATAGGAGTAATAATTAAACTCTGTTATTTGAGCTTTTTCTACTTATTTCAACTCTTCTTAATGGTTCTCTATTATGATATAATAGAGCTTTAGCAGGAGAAAAAAATATGGCATCATTATCATGTTCTTACATGGGATTAGAACTAAAGAATCCAATTATTATAGCTTCAAGTCCTCTTACATCATCACTTGAAGGAGTTAAAAGATGTGAGGATAAGGGTGCTGGAGCTGTAGTTTTAAAGTCTATATTTGAAGAGCAGATCACAGATACTATAAAAAAGGAAGCTGAAAAGAATGAAGAGTATCTTTACTCTGATTTCGCCTCCTCTTTTGAAAGTTTCTCTAAAGATTACTATATAAGTTCTTATCTTGAACTTTTAACAAAAGCAAAGAAGGAGTTATCAATTCCAGTTATTGCTTCTATTAACTGCACTGATAGTGAAGAGTGGGGTGAATATATCACTCGCTTTGCCTCTTGTGGTGCTGATGCTATAGAACTTAATTACTATCCTATAGCCGCAGACTCTAAAACTGATGGCGCTACAGTTGATAAAAGAGCCATTGCTTTTGCAAAGGAGGTAAGAAGACTTACCACACTTCCTCTTTCTATAAAACTTGGTTATAAGTACTCATCCCTTGCTTATATTATCAAAGCATTTGATGAAGCTAATATTGATAGTCTTGTACTTTTTAATCGCTTCTTTAGACCTGATATTGATATCGATAAGCTTACTTTAAAGAGTTCATCTAATATACTTTCAGCTGAAAATGAGTATACAGAAGCACTTCGTTGGATCGCTTTAATGAGCGCAGAAGTAAAGACAGATCTCTGTGCCTCTACAGGCATTTATAGTGGTGAAAGTGTTGTTAAACTACTCCTTGCTGGAGCAAAGGCTTGTCAAATTTGCTCTGCAGCGATTAAGGATATTGATGTTATTTCTCGTATGACATCATTCCTATCTGAATGGATGGATAAACACAATTTTGAGTCTATCTCTTCTTTTACAGCTCTCCTTGCACAAGAGAATATCTCTAATGGTTCTGCTTGGGAGCGAACTCAATATATGAAGAGTTTAATTTTAGGAGACAAATAAAAATGTTTGATATTAGTAAATATAAAGATATTGCACCTTATGATAGAGCAGAAAGTGAGGCAGCCGTAAAGCGTATTCTTGCTCATAAAGAGTATCTATGGGCCTTTGCTAATGCATTCTTACAAGGGGAAGGCGAAGAGGTTCAGGAGAAGAGAAAGGCCTTCGTCTCTTATGTAGAGAATGTACTACTTTCAATACACTCCTATGATGACTTTCAGAAGAAAATCACAGCAGGTATGTTTATTCCTTCTATCTTAAAATCTTCAGTTTCAGGCTTCTCTGTATCAGGTGCTGATAAACTCTCTCCAAATGAGAGCTACCTCTTTGTTTCAAACCATAGAGATATCGTCCTCGATTGTGCTCTTTTAGATTACGCCCTCTTAATTAATAATTTACCTCTTTGTGAGATGGCTATTGGAGACAATCTTTTAACAAATCAATTTATTACAGATCTATTTAAATTAAATGGGGGTATTGTTGTTAAAAGAGAGCTTCCTATGCGTGAAAAGTACCTAGAAACAATACGACTCTCTGAGTATTTTGTTGATAGAATAGAGAGTGGTAAATCTATCTGGGTAGCTCAAAAGAGTGGTAGAAGTAAAGATGGCCTTGATATCACACACCCAGCAGTTATTAAGATGTTATATCTATCAAAGAAGAAGTCCGGTCTCACCTTCTCAGAGCTTATTAGAAAGTGCCATATCGTCCCTGTAGCAGTTAGCTATGAGTATGACCCTAATGATATTAATAAGGGCAGGGAAGAGATTGCAATACAGAAGAAAGGTAGCTATGAGAAGAAGCCTCTTGAAGATCTTATCTCAATGCTACGTGGACTTAGAAAGAATAAGGGACACATACACATCTCATTTGGTACTCCTCTTACTGGTGAGTACCAGAATGCAGAAGAAGCAGCTTTAGAGATAGATAAGCAGATACACAATATCTACCAGCTATGGCCTACAAACTGCTTTGCTTATGATTACCTTGAAAAGAGTGACAAGTTTAAAGATAGCTATAAGAATTTTGATATTAGTGCATTCCTATCTCGTTATGCACACCTTTCTCCAGAGGTTAGAGATTTTGTTTTAAATAGCTATGCTAACCCAGTTAGAATGTATTTAAAGGATAAGATTTGAAAAAAGTACTCTTTTTTCTCTCTCTTGTATTAATTCTTTTATCCCTCTCCTGTGCCGGAGAGGCTTTTAGTGCTTCTTCTGTCTCTCTTGAAAAGGAAGGGGAAGGGTATATCTTTTCATTTATACCAGATAAAGAGGGAAGCTATGAGCTTATCTTACGCTCCCCTGATGGTACTTTAGAGTGGAGTACTTCTTTAAGTAATAGCGACCCTTATATGCGCTCTCCTGACCTTTTATTAACTAAGGGTGCTATGTTTCCATCAGGTTCATATACTTACTTTATAATCGATAGTGAAGGAAGAGAAGTAAGTGGAGAGGTTTCTATTTAGTTCTCCCCACCATCTTTCTTAGCTCTGCTTCTTCAAGTGTAATTATAAATGTTCTACCATGAGGACAAGCAGGGTCTTCAAGGGCAAACACCTTCTCAAGCAGAGCTTCTGCTGAGTATCTATCGATAGCATCTCCAGCTTTAATTGCTGCTTTACAGGCTACAATTGCATAAAGTTCGCTCTCAAGTTCATCTGCGCTTCCCATCTTCGTTTTAATAAAATCTATAAGCTTATCTTCGACTGGACGAGCCATTGCAGGAAGAGATGTTAGCTCCCATAGTTTATCACCCTTCCTAGCTATCATTATGCCAAATTGAGTGTAGAGTTCTGCCTTTTCCTGTAAGAAGATATCAACATCATAGTCAACTTCAAATTCAATAGGAACTAGTAACTTCTGTACATTCTTCTGCTCTCTAAGCTCATCAAAGAGTACTCTTTCATGGGCTGCATGTTGGTCAACTAAATATAAGCGTCCATCCATTTCTGCAATTAAAAAGAGGTGGAAAGCTTGTCCAATATAGGTAAAACTTTTCTCCTTTTCACTACTCCAAAAATCCTCTTTTCTAATTGAACTCTTTACATAGGAAGCCATCTTTCTTTTCTCTGAGAAGGCTTTTGCCTTTTCAAGCCAAGAGTTGTCTTTAGGTCTCTCTTCACTGTTATAAGAGACACGACGTTCTTCTACAATTTGATTCTTGTTATAGTTATTATCAAAAGATCTATTATAAACAAACTCTTTATCTTCGTAGCTTGTTTTAGTAGTTCCGATGATCTCAAGTTCCGCTTGTTCATCATCCGCTTTTAGTGTTGGGATGCTAGTTGGAAGCTTTGAAGCAATTAAGGAGGAGAGTGAATGATGAATCTCAGCTCTGTTTCTAAGCTTTACCTCTTTTTTAGCAGGGTGAATATTAAAGTCTACTAGTTCGCTATCATCTTCTATAAAGACAACAGAGTAGGGAAATGCGCCTCCTGGAAGCTTCTCTGCATAGCCATAGCAGATCGCTTGAACCATGGAGTACTCTTCAACAGGTCGTGAGTTTACATAGATCTTTATGCGACTTCTATCGCTTCTATGTAACCCCGGAAGGGAGGTTACTACAGAGATAGAAAAACGTTCACCGTTATCTGAAAGAGTACAGAAATCACCTCTTGCAATCTTCTCATCTAGAGTGAGGATATCAAGTACACGATCTGTTTTACTTTGACGAGGTGGAAGGTCAACCTTTATAGCTCCATCTTGGATGTAACGGAAGTGGATCTTAGGAAAGGCCATTGCCTTTTGAAGTAGCACTCCTCTGCAAAGCTGTGCTTCACTTGATTCTCTCTTTAAGAAAGAGCGGCGTGCTGGGATTTCTGCAAATAGATCTTCAACTGTAACTGTAGTACCTTTATCAGGGCCGCCTTTAAAGAGTTCACTCTCTTTTCCATTATCTATTACTATCGACCAAGCTTCTCCTCCCATATAGGAAGATGAAATAGTTAACTTACTAACTGCAGAGACAGAGTAGAGAGCTTCCCCACGGAAGCCTAAAGAGGTTAAGTGGTATAGATCTTCAACTGAGTGTATCTTACTAGTGGCATGACGCTTTACCGTTAAAGGTAGATCACTCTTTTCAATACCTTCGCCATTGTCACTTACCGATAAAAAGCTAATACCACCACCTTTAACTGTAAGTGTTATATCGAGAGCTCCTGCATCTATTGCGTTATCAAGGAGCTCTCGTGCTACTGATTGCGGTCTATCTATAACCTCTCCTGCTGCTATTCTGGCAGCAACTACACTATCTAGAGTATTTATTCTTCCCATCAGAACCTCACGCTTGTCATTAGAGAGAAGCCAATTTTAGTTGCAGCTTTACCTCTAATATTAAGATAACTTTCACTCTCTTTAGATTCAGGAGCACTATAAAGCGATGCACTGAAGGTTAAGTGTTCATAGCTCTTTTCTATTGAAAGAGAGAAGAGGGTATCTTCATTTATTAGATAATCTTTAATGCCACTATATGTTGAAATGTTCTTAACAGAGTTAACTAGGGCTTTTCTATGGTAAGCAAAACTTGCTGTAAGATCATTCTTAGTAAAGGAAGTTTCAAGTGAGAAGCGATCACTTGTATCACTTCCTTTAATTAAACTCTTTAAGTCATCAGAGCTATAAGCTGTCTTAATTGAGAAGAAAGTTCCAAGATAGTTAAAGTTTACTCTTCCATAAGGAAGGAAGCTATCTGATGAGGCATATTCATCACTTAGTAGATGAGTATCTGAAATAAAAGCAAAGTAGAATGGATCAAAGTAGATGCTTCTTGCACTACCTTTTCTCATTCCGCCTTCTGCCTTAAAGAGGAAAGAGTTAAATGAAACTTCACTTCTAATACCATAGAAGGCTTCCAATGACTTCATTGAGAAGAGGTGTTCTTTAAAGTAGTTAGTACCGAAATCAAAATAGGTACCTGCAAGTAGTTTAATATCAAAGTGGTCATCAAATAGAGAAAAGCCGAAGTAAGCTGCAAGTGGTAGTGTAACCTTATACTCATCTTTGCTAATTCTAATCTCAGCACTGTTTTCTAAGGTTAATTTAGGACCTTTTCCCTCTTGCATTGGATAAACATCAAGCATAAGTGAGAAGATCTTAGGCATCTCTAAATCATCAACATAGAAAGTTGCATTAGCAGTTCCACTGATATTAAATCCAGTTGCTAAAGAAAGAACATCTTCAGAAGCATAGCTAGTAAATGAGGAGAACATTCCTTCATCTCTTGCGCTGTTTCTTTCTGCAATAAAGAAGACAGGGGAGGTAAGTGAACCTATCTTTACTTTATCAATAAGTGTAAAGATATCTGTAAAAGCATCATAAACAAGCTCTGTTGTTGACTCTTTACCCACACCAAAGTTGTACCAAGGATCACTTTCAGTTGTTATTAACTTATCTCCTGTTGTTGAGAGGTAGAATGGGAAGCGAAGTCCAAGATAGGTCTCATCTCCTCCAAATGTGATAACAGGCATTAAATTTAAGCCAGCATCACTTCTCTTAACATAACCAGTAAAGAGTTCGATACTTAAAAATTCAGGTAATGTTGTTTCGCTAGAGGGTAAAGAAGGGGAGAGCGCTTTACGACCAGACATTGTAGCTGTTAAAGCAACCTCTGGTTTAAGCTCTTTACCAAAGTATAAGCTAAGCTTTGTTGAGATAGCCTCATTCGAATATCCCATTGAGATAAAGCTTTCACTCTTTGTATAAAATGCATCCTTTATATCACTAAAGATTCCGCGGCTTCTAAAACCACCACCTAATGAAAGGCCAAAGAGCTTTGTTGATAACTCAAAGGAACCAAACTCTTCACCACTAACCATTGTAATAGTTTCAACATCTACAGGTAGCTGTAATTCACTAACAGCAGAGAAGTAGGCATTCTCATATAGCGCACGAGCAAAGAAGAGTACTGTGTCGCTATTTGATCTCTCTGTAATATAGCCATTAAGGTAGGTGCCATATTGGAGCTTGCCAGCAGTAAAGGCAACTCCCGTGTTAAATGTAAAGCGTTCAAGAGAGAGAGGGAAGGCAACAGCTAACCCCCAACCATCAGGTTTGCCACTTGAATTTTGTAAAAAGCGCATTGCTGCAGTTACTTGTAGTGAAAGTGTAACATCATCTGTAAAGTAGATCGGTGCCTTTAAGTAAAGCTCTGGGTAGTAAGCACTGCTATCAAAATCTTTAAGTGAATTAGAGGTATCAAGTAAAAGTGCCGCTCCAAAAGAGAGTGGATATGAAGGTAGTGTTACAGAACCATCATATGAAACTAATTCACGTCCACTTTCATCTATAAAGCTTAGGTCAGAAAATGAGATGGTATGTGAATAAACCTTACTCTTAAATGTGTGTAAGAAGCCTAAGTTCTTATCTTTTGATTTAAACGAACTTGTAATAGCTGAAGTAATACCAAAGGCATCTCCTGGGATGATTACATCTTTAGAGAGGGTAAT
>X235_Pygmy_Slow_Loris__coassemble_46_pt1 | contig 19665 bp, 17 predicted proteins | sample X235_Pygmy_Slow_Loris__metabat2_low_PE_001 | metagenome-assembled genome bin X235_Pygmy_Slow_Loris
TGATTGTATTGATTACGAAATAAAAAATGGCTCCTTTGTTTTTAAGCGTCCTGTATTTGAAGGAACAATGGAGGCAACTATTGCCATAACTAGTGATATTGGAATGCTTACTATTCGTCCAGGAACGATAAAAAAATATTTATTTGCATCCATTGGAAAAGTTGATAAAAAAGAATTTAAAACATCTTATAAAGCACCTCGATTGAAATTATTAGCAAGGGAAGATGAAATTAAAGAAAGTAAAAATAATAAAGTAATGTTTAGCATTGGATCTGGAGTTAAAGAAGCAGATCTTAGGCAAAGAATTATCTCTTTTAATACATCAATGGGTTCAAGTAGAACAGCAGTAAACTCATTTGCACTCCCTTATTCTTGGCAAATAGGGCTTACTGGAAAAATGGTTCATAGCGATGTCTATGTAGCTTTTGCCATTAGTGGGCAAGCTCAACATGCAATTGCATTGCAGGGAGCTAAAACAGTTATAGCAGTAAATAAAGACCCTTCTGCACCTATTTTTGCATATAGTGATAAGGCAATAATTGCAGATGTAGAAGAGGTCGTTAAATATATGGAAGAGCTAAGGAGGAGCGATGATGGAGTACAAAAAGAGTTATAAACCATCAAAAGGATTCACGCCAATTTGTGAAATTGGAAAGTGTTCATTGAAGATGCTTGAGTTTGGAATTATCGAGCTTGGAAAAAATGAGACTCTAGATTTTGAAACTCATAATAAGGAAGTTGCTTTTATATTCCTTGAAGGTTGTGCAAATGTATCTGTCAAAGGAATTATAGATTTTGGATTAGTTGGTAAGCGTAAAGATGTCTTTAGCGGAAAAGCTGAAGCTGTTTATGTCCCAAGGAATAGAAGTGTAAAGCTTTCAACACCATGGTCATGTAAGATAGCTGTAATAGGAACTCCTCTAGAGGAGGACACTAGTGAAGAGTTAATTACTCAAGATAAAGTTAGAGCTGTTACATTAGGTGTACAACCTTATCAAAGAGATACTCATTTTATAATTGATGGAACAACAAATGCTCGTCATTTAACCATTGGAGAAGCTTGGATTACTCCAGGCAACTGGGCAGGGTTCCCTCCTCATAAACATGATGTAGATAATATGCCTAAAGAGGGAGTAGCCGAAGAAATATACTATTTCCTTTTTCATCCTAAACAAGGTTTTGCCATCCAAAGCATTTATACGACAGATGGTGAAATCGATAAATGCTACAGGGTTAGAGAAAACGATTTAGTTGAGTTCCCTTATGGTTATCACACAACTGTTGGCGCACCTGGCTATAATACATATTTTTTATGGATGATGGCAGGTGAACACCAAGGCTTCTACAGATCTAATGATGAAGAACATGAGTGGGTAACAGCAGTTGAAAACATCATAAAGAAGAGCTAATTAACATTTCTTTTCATGCAGTGCAAGTTCGAATTTACCAAAAGCTTGTACTGCATTTGGTTTTTTAATTGCGATCATGGTGTATAAGCAATCAATTATTACTACTTGAGCAACACGTGAATCAATTGCGGCAATTTTATAACGTGTTTCATTGCTAGCGGTGTGCAATTGAATGTCTGCATATTTAGTTAAAGGAGACTTGCCAATATTGGTAAGCGAAATAACAACGGCACCTTGTTGTTTTGCCATTTTAGCAGAGTCAACAACATCCTTAGTAGAGCCTGAGTGACTTATTGCCACAAAACAATCATTTGGTGTTAAAAAAGAACAACTAATTGTTTCAATATGAGAGTCTTGGTATACACAAGCATCAAGACCTAATCTTATTAATTTATGCTGAAAATCTAAGGCAATTGCACGTGAGTTTCCAAGACCTGCTATTACAATCCTTTTAGCCTTCATAAGAGCATTTACAGCTTTTTCTAACTCTTCGATTTTGAGGATGCTTCTTGTATATGTAAGCGTATGCAGAGTGCTTTGGAATACCTTTTCAACTATTGCTGCGTCATCATCTGAGGAGGTTATTTCTTCATTAATACTTTGCAAAGGCGTAACTAGATCACGAGCAAGTGTTACTTTCATCTCTTGATATCCACTTAAGCCAGCACTCCTGCATGTTCTAATTACAGTTGCTTCACTAACTTTACATTGTTCAGCAAAATCTGAAACAGAAAGATGAATGATATTGGACTTTTCTTTACAGATAAAATCAATAACCTTTTGTTCTGATTTTGGGAGAGAAGGGTAGAGTGTTCTCATTTTGATTATCAATGCTGGTTGTGGAGACATCATATTGATCCTTCTTTATTTGGTAGTCTTATATTTGAATATATACTGATTGAAATTAAACTTTATTACAAGGCCCATTTTTATGAAATAAAATTTAATACAAAAGGGAGGATTTCTCCTCCCCGAAACTCTAGTAGTAAATTAATTCTTTGCTGTATGAAAGTAGGTCACCTGTTGCTGCATCTATCTCAGCTTCATAGTCATAGTCGCTGTTAAAGGCAGTTAGTTCATAGATGTAAAGGCCATCATCATAATCTCTAACTATCCTGATATCGTTAGTATTTACTTCTGATAATACTTCGCTTGCTATTCTTTCAACCTCTTCGAGAGTAAGTAAAGTCTTGTTTCTATTTGATGGGATTCTTCCTCTTACCTCAAATGAACTTTTTAAAATCTCTCCACTTTCACTAATGTCATAGTCATATTCAAAGCTCTTTGTCTTAAATTCAACTTCATATTTAACTATACCATCATCAACTTCTCTTTTACTTCTCTTTGAAGAAGCTTCTTTTTCACTAACATTAGCATCAGAAAGGGCTATTGATAAGGCTCTATTTTTATCAATAGCTCCTTCAGTTACTACAAACCCATACTCTCTTTCATGGTCAAAGCTGATGATAGTTCCATTTTCATAGTCGATCTCATAATCATACTCACTTCCATTTGCGATGAACTCAATATCATAGACACGTAAACCATCTTCATAATCATTCTTTACAGAAAGACGGGATACATCTTTTTCATTTACATTAGCATCTTTAAATGCAATAGCTTTTGCTTCACTAGCTGTAATTGAGGCGAATGCAACTGCCATAGTAAGCAGTGCTACAGTAATTATTGCAAGAATCTTTTTCTTCATTTTCTTATCCTTTGTTTGAATTTGATATAGGGAAGATAACAAGCAATTATTAAAGAAAGATTAAAAGAGAAAAAATGTAAAAAAATTTGATTTTAGAAAATTAATAAATCAAAATAAAACAAAAATCTCATATTGTTTATTATAAGTACAAAAGAACTTAAAGCTTTAAAGCCAGTTTATATGAATGCCATAAGAGTGTTCACAAATAGTGAAGATCTGCACTCTTTTAATCATATTCTGGGTCAATATTGAATTCAAAAGTAAATTCTGGGAAAACCTCTTTTAGGACATTCGTTAATTCTTTTGCAAGATGAGTCCTATTTTTAACAGTAAAATCTACAACAACATCAAAATGTACTAGTTTTCTATCATAATGGATGTGAAAAGCATGTATAGAGAGTACATGACTATTGTACTTCTTTAAGGTCTCTAAAACCTCTTTCTTCATCTTTTTAACATCAATAAGAAAATCATTTACTGCATAAAGGCCAAAGGTAAGCATTATCCCCATCTTCTCATTGATCTCTTTTTGAGCATCAGTCATCGCATCAAATATCTTCTCTGCAACAGCATCGGATGGGACCTCTACATTACATGTTCCTATGATTCTTTCAGGACCATAGGAGTGGAGCATAATGTCATATCCTCCTTTTAAAGGGGGATGAGTTGCTATAATTGCTCTGATATTATCTACAGTTTCTCTATCAGGACGCTCGCCCATAATTGCTGATGAGGTTTCACTAATAGATGAAATTGCAGCAGCAAAGATAAAGAGAGAAACAACTATACCAGCAATGCCATCTATTGGGATCTTGGTAAGATGACTAGTTGCTGCGGCTAATAGTGTTAGTGCAGAGGTAAGGATATCAGAAAGGGCATCTTTCCCTGATGCCATTAAGGCCTCTGAGTGTATACGTTTTCCTGCAATAGTATTTATAACAAAGAGTGCTACTTTGCCTAAAATAGTTACTATTATGATAACAGCTGGAAGTAATGAGAATGTAACAGTTGATGGATTTCTAAGTCTATCAATTGATGAAGTAAGACATTCAATACCAGCTAAAAGAACAATTAAAGCCACAATAAGAGCGGAAAGATATTCAAGTCTTCCATATCCAAGTGGATGTTTATGAGTAGGTCTTCTTTTACTTGCTACATACCCTGTAAGTGTGACAATGGAAGAGATGGAGTCAGTTGCATTGTTTATAGCATCTCCAGTGATAGCAATAGAGCCAGAGATGGATCCTGCGATAAACTTTCCTGCTGCAAAGGCTAAGTTAGCACAGATTCCACCTATGCTTACAGCTTTAATTGTCTTCTCTCTCTCTTTAGTCCCACACATATTATTTTGATGATATAAAGGTGTCTATAATAGGTCAAGAGTTTTACTAACTGTTGTTAATATCTAACTTTATTAGCACTGGCTAATAAATAAATGATAGTGTATTATTAATTGCCAAGGAGCTGTAAAGATAGATATGGAAACATTTGCAATTGTTGGAACAGGGGGAATTGCTAAAACCCATGCATCAGCTATAAAAAGCATCAAAGAGGCAACTCTTTTAGCTTGCTATAACCATAATACAGAGAAAGCAAAAGCATTTGCTAAAGAGTTCTCTTGTACCTCTTATGATTCTTTGGATGAACTTCTTGGTGACAAAAGAATAGATACTATTGTTATTACAACGCCAAGTGGTGCCCATCTTGATACAGCTATCAAAGCACTTGAAAGTGGTCATGATATTATGGTTGAAAAGCCATTAGAGGTAACGCTAGAGCGCTGTAATGAAATAAATGAAGTTGCAAAAAGATGTAATAGAAGAGTAGGGGTAATATTTCAAAATAGATATTTTTCATCTATTCAAGAGGTGAAGAAAGCCTTAACTGAAGGACGTTTTGGCACTCTTGTGTTAGCATCAGCTGTGCTTCCAGTATTTCGCTCTCAAGCTTACTATGACTCTGCCCCATGGAGAGGAACTAAAAAACTAGATGGTGGTGGTGTTTTGATGAACCAAGGGATCCACACAGTAGACCTAATGCAATACCTTGCTGGTGATGTTTCCTCCCTTTCAGCTTATACAGCTTTATTAACTCATGAAAATATTGAAGTTGAAGATACTGCTTCTATTGCGCTTAAGTTTACTTCAGGTGCCTTAGGTTCTATTACCGCAACTACCTCTGCTTATTCTGGTTATCCTAGGAGAATAGAACTTTATGGAACAGAGGGCTCTGTTATCCTTGAAAATGAACTAATAACCAGATGGGATTTCAAAGTAGAAAAAGAAGAGGATGCCCTTATTAAAGAGCGCTACTCAAAGAGTGAAGCTTCCTTTACTTCAAATAATAGCCCAGATGTGGACTATATGTGTCATAAGAGGGAGTATGAAGATTACATCTCTTCAAAGAGAGATAATAAGCCCTTTACTCTTGATGGAGTTGAAGGAGAAAAGGCTGTTAGAATAATTGAAGCTATATATAAAAGTGCAAAAGAGGGAAGATCTATCTCTCTTTTATAAAATTAAATAGGGCTGAGTAGTACTCTTCTAGTACTGCTTTAGGGGAGAGAAGTATCTCATGACGACTTCCTTTAACTCTTACTAGTACTACAAAGCTATTATTCTTTGCAAATTTATCTTCCTCTCTATTACTAACCATCGTCTCATCTTCTGCTTGAAAAAGTAGAGTTGGGATGTTTATCTTATCTTCATCCTTTACCGCCTCTTTTGAGGCTTTAAGCGCTGCATAAGCCCAACCAAAGGTAGGCGCACTTGTTTTAAGTAGTGGGTTTGCATTTCTAATCTTTTGAGTATAGAGCCATCTGCTTTTACCGGTAGTAAGCGATGTTTCAAACTTCTCTTTTTCTTCTCCCATCATTGGAACTCTATCTTTACTCTTTTTCATCTTTACTGCAGAGGCGGCAATTAAACGACCAAGAGGTGCTTTAATGCCATCTGCCATATGGATACCTAGCATAGGAGAGGAAAGGATTAGTTTTTTGTAGTATAGCGGATACTTCTCTTGAAAGAGAGTCGCGATACAACCACCCATGCTATGTCCAAATAGATACATAGGAAGGCCATCAGCTTCCTTTATGGCAATCTCTTTAGTTACATAACGAAGGTCTTCTATATAAGAGGAGAAGGAATCGATATGAACAGTATTGATATCTTTTATTGGTCTGACAGAGCGACCATGTCCTCTTTGTTCATAGATAACAACAGAGTACCCTGCATTAAGAAGGATATATATAAATTCTCTATACTTATGCATCCCCTCAGAAAAGCCATGACATACTGTAAATAAAGCTTTTGCTTTTTCTGCTTTATATACCGAGTAAAACAGGCCTTGAGGTGTATATCCATCTCTCTTTGCATTTGAAAGGAGGGGTAGTGCGATACGAGCCATATCAGTTTCAAAAGAATCATCATTAAATATAAGGGAAGTAAGATCCATAAAAGAATATTAACTTGTGTGCGGTGTGAATACAAGGAATACATTTTTCTTTTTCTGTTACATTTTCTCTTAGATTTTATTTGTCACTTATCGATGTCTAGTTTATCATTGCTTACATGAGTAAAAACATTGATGAACTTGAAAAGAAGGCCTTAGAGTACCACTCTATGGGTGGAGTTAGTGGAAAGATTAGCGTAGTGCCTACAAAACCTTGTCAGAGTGCTGAAGATCTTTCATATGCCTATACACCAGGTGTAGCAAAACCAGTATTAAAGATCGAAGAGAATGCTGAAAATGCATATAAGTACACCGATAAAGGCAACTTGGTTGCTGTTATCAGTAATGGTACTGCTATCTTAGGTCTTGGTGATAGAGGTGCTTTAGCTAGTAAGCCTGTAATGGAAGGTAAGGGTGTTCTCTTTAAGCGCTTTGCTGATATTGATGTATTTGACTTAGAAATTAATGAAAAAGATCCTGAAAAACTTGTTGAGATAATTAGAAGCTTAACACCAACCTTCGGTGGTATTAACCTTGAAGATATTAAAGGTCCTGAATGTTTCTATATTGAGCAGGAGCTTATCAAGCGCTGTGAAATACCAGTCTTCCATGATGATCAGCATGGAACCGCTATCATTGCAACCGCAGGTCTTATGAATGCCGCTTTAATTACCGGTAAAAAACTTGAAGATATGCATGTTGTTGTTAATGGAGCAGGTGCAGCCGGTATTAGTTGTTCTAAGATGTTCATTTTAGCTGGTATTAAAAAAGAAAATCTTACCATTTGTGATAGCCATGGAGTTATCTACAAAGGAAGAGATAAGCTTACAAAAGAGAAGGCTGAACTAGCTAACGATACACAGTTAAGGACACTTGCTGAAGCAATGGAAGGCGCTGATGTCTTTATGGGACTTTCGGTTGCTAATTGTGTATCTCCAGAGATGCTTCTTTCTATGGCAAAAGATCCTGTTGTATTTGCAATGAGTAATCCCGACCCTGAGATAACATATGAAAAGGCAACTGCAACTAGAAGTGATGTCATCATGGCAACTGGTAGAAGCGATTACCCTAACCAAATTAATAATGTCTTAGGCTTCCCCTTTATCTTCCGTGGCGCTCTTGATGTAAGAGCTTCTCGTGTTACTGAGAATATGAAGATGGCTGCTGCTAAGGCCCTAGCAGAGCTTGCTAGAGAAGAGGTACCTGAAGAGGTAGTTAAAGCTTACGGTCGTTCATTTAAATTTGGACGTGAGTATATAGTTCCTAAACCATTTGACCCTAGAGTTATTGAGTACGAAGCAGTTGCAGTAGCAAAAGCTGCCTGTGAAGATAATGTTGCCCAAGCTCCAATAACAGATTTTGAAGCATATAGAGAAAAACTGAAAAAAAGAATGGAAAAGTATTGGAAGTAGAGTTTAAATATTAGAGAAGTTATGAAGTATTCATGCATCTATTTCTTGAAAAAAGAGATAGGTGCAAATTTTTAAAACTATCCTTATTTCTATTGACAAAAAATTTCTCACTATGTTAACATCGCAAAGTAGCACAGAAACAGAGTAGTTATGATAACTATTTCTAGAGTAAGTAGTTAGCTAATGCGCCCTTAGCTCACCTGGATAGAGCAACTGCCTTCTAAGCAGTAGGTGACAAGTTCGAATCTTGTAGGGCGTATAACCTTTATGAGTGGTTGTTTCACTTGTAAAGGTTTTTTTATATCCAACGATACAACAAAAAACCTCCCAAGAAGGGAGGCTTTAGCAAAGAAGGAAAACTTTACTATCTCTTTTTAAGAACTACTCCATCTTCACTATCAGTATCACTATAAAACAATTTGATAGATTCAAGGTTTCCATTTGCATCTAAGGCTACAATGCCGATACGCTTAAAAGTATACTCACCATTTAAAACTAGTTTATTCTCTGAATTTATATCATAACTACCACCGTAATATTCATTAGGATCATACCTCTTCCAATTTTTAGAGGTAAAAATGATGGCAGGGCCGTTTCCAGTTCTTTGTCCAGCGGCAGCTTCTTCATCCACAAGCCGAAATTAATTATACAGAATTTCTTATCTTTTTTATATTGTGGTTCATTAAATGTCTGCCTAAATTTCTATATAGAAATTCTTTAAGTGCTGACATTTCTTGATGATGTTCTTTAAGTAGGTTGTCGGGACAATCATAAATTCCAAAATCTTGATTTATTCCTTCGCTTTGAATATAAGTATTGTTTCGTTCAAAATCAATTGTAGGTTTGCGGAAATCCTTCACAGCTACGCCATATCCACAAAAAGCCCCTATACAGGTAGAATTTATACTTTGTAATCGTGAAAGGTATGCCTTATCTAATATAAACGCTTCAAGTTCATACCATACCCCATCCAAATAAACTTCTACCCAACTGTGGAAAATATTTTGAGGAGCATTTTTATATACGATGCCAGTCATTGCACCCTTTTGAAGTTTTTTGTCAATCGTAAATCCATGCACCCTACATGGAACATTTACTCCACGGAGCAATGCCATAAAGAGCGTTCCTTTTGTATTGCATTGTCCATATCCATCAGCCAAAACTTTTGATGCCGGAATACTATCATTGACATTGTAACCAAATAAAATTTCATCACGGACAAAATTATATATTTGTTTGATACGATGGAATGTATCAATCTCTTTCCATTTTCTATCTCTTATTAACTGCTGTATATTGACGGCCGAAAAATTTAACATTGGGGTTTCTCTCAAATATTCTTCCATATAATCTCCCTGCTAACAAATTAATATTGTTACTTCCGGTTTGGTCTTCTTTTAAGCGATAACAATTTCAAGTAGTCATCAAATTCAACCGTATTGGTTGGTTCAAACATTACCCATTTTCCATCATGGTAGATTTTTGCTTCATCATATTGTCTACAAACGGCAGTAGAAAGAGTATCTCTTATATCTTCAAATTTTACCCTTTCATCTTTTCCCAAAATAATCATAAAACCTATACAATTCCTTTTCGCATATAAACAACAAAGTATTTTTCCGCCCATTCGATATTTATACTCGTAAGTCCAATTCTTACCACCAGTATACCACACTCGTTCCATGTCATATTTTTCATCAATAGCCGAACATAATGTTTGCCAAACTTCAAACAAAGATTATCCGAGTAATTCCATTATAGTTGATTGAGATGGTATGCTTTCAAGCATTGTATTCCCTACACAAATAAATAAAGAAGAAAAATAATATTCAATTTTGAACATACCTATCAAAGGTTTTTTTGTAGTATTTCTTGCAACGCGTAAGAAATTGTACGAGGTTCTTTACCTTCTGTGGTAACTTTGCCATAAGGCATACTAACCCCGGCTTTTAAGTCAATCGTAAACTTTTCTAAATACCGCTTTTTGCCCCTGAATGGTATTCAAGTGTAAAGGTTACTTTTTTATTTATTTTTGCATAATCAAGTGTATAAATTCTTGATTGTCCTGGAGCTAAAACTGCATTATTAAGTCCTTTCAGAACAACAAAAAACCTCCCAAAAAAGGGAGGCCTATATGAAGATAGAAAACTTTACTTACTCTTTTTAAGAACTACTCCCTCTTCACTACCGGTATCACTATAAAATAATTTGATAGATTCAAGGTTTCCATTTGCATCTAAGGCTACAATGCCGATACGCTTAAAAGTATACTCACCTTTTAAAACTAGTTTATTATCTGAATTTATATCATAACTACCACCGTAATATTCATTAGGATCATACCATCTCCAATTTTTAGAGGTAAAAATGATGGTGATGCCTTGCTCGTTAGTCCATTCTCCAATAAGCCCTTCATGACTCTTTGATGTGAATGTTTGACCATTCATAGTTAAAGTGTTCTCTTTTATATCGTATGGTTGAGGATCATTAGTCCAAGGTTTACCATCTTCATTGATGAACAAATACTTATTATAAATATCATAAGAGGAGGAATTTTCTTTTAAATAATGATTATTAGGTAGTGCTTCTTTAAGTTCCTTAGAAAGAGCAAAACCGCTCTCTGAAAATGTCACACTGTATGCACTGTTTTCTTCACTTACCCATGTGCCTGTTAGTGAATTCTTAGCTTCCACATCGTCCTTTGATAAAACATTATCAAAGTTGTCATTTCCCTCTTCAGGAACATTACCTTCTCCATTACAAGAGACGAAAGCAAATAGAACCAAAGCTATGAGTAAGAATGCAAAAATCTTTTCCCTCATGATAAACTCCTTAACTATTAATAAGTTGATATGGCTAGCCTATCAGGGGGGGGTAAGTGTCAATAGGGTAATGAAATATTCTTTTTATTTAGTTTGATTATCTTCTATTATTTGTTGAGAATCAATAGTGCTATTCGCATCACTAAAAGAGTAATAGATATTGAAGTAAGATGTAGAGAAACTTTGAAATAATAAGATTAAATAGAAGATGAATATTGGAGTTTGTTTTTTGCTTTTTCTTTGTCTTCTGGTGAACCTATTTCAATTAATTCACCCTTTCCAAGAGTTCTTTCTGTTATCTCATACTTATACTTTTTATCTTTAATCAAGCTTGAAAATGTTTTTCCCATTGAGATGTAGCCAGTAGCTGTAAGCGGGTCTCTAAACTCTCCAAAGGCAATTAAATTGATGTGAAGATCTGAGGATGAGGAAATGCTGTTCTCTTCTGATGTTTCAGGGTAGGAGGTGTATAGATAACTAACAACATCATATGTTCCATAAAGACCAAATCTTATGGAGGTGTGGGTTTCTAGGTTAATCTTAAAACCAAGATCAAAATCAGCAGTTATAGCAGTATCATAACTTGTAATGCTATCTCTACTGTTTAAGCTACCTTCTGTTGTTATATGTTCTCTTAGCTTTAGACCAATACCTGCATAAGCATCAAGTTGAGGGTTAATTATGTAGTGTACAGCTGGTCCCATCATTGCAGTAAATATAAACTCATATTTTTCATTTGTACTTGTTTTAGCTGCCTCTAAAGCAGGGTTAGCCGTTAAGTTGGAAACAATTAAAGCGGGGTTTTTACTTTCACTATCTTCATTTGTTTCAGGAGTAGTGGTAGTTGAATTATCTTTAATAAAGATATTTTCAAGAGTTGTATATGGGGCTTGTAGGCCTAAACGAACAATAAGGCCACTTGTGTTTCTATTACCAATAAAACCAAAGCCTGTGTAGTCAAAACCTATGGAGTGGTCATCCATTATGTTTAAAGATTCAAGGACTGTCTTATAGAATGTAAAATCATAGTTTGAGAAGAAGCTTTCTGCACTTAATGCTGAAAGAGTTAAAATTAATAAGATAATTAAACAAAGCTTCTTTAATCTCATAAAAAAAATATAGCATAAAGCTAGAAAACAAAAAACCGTGGAAAACTTCCACGGTCTAGTCGGGATGACTGGACTCGAACCAGCGATATTCTGCTCCCAAAGCAGACGCCATAGCCGCTAGGCGACATCCCGTACAACAAGGCGTATTTAAGCAAAATCAGAAATTTTAATCAAGTCAAAAAAGAAGAGATTTTTAACATTTATCCCCATAATTTGAAAAAAAGTTATCTATTCTTTACATCTGCTCTATTTAAAAACTATATTAAGCGTATCAATTATGGCTTTAGATTACTCTGCTTTTTATATTCTTTCATCACTTTACCCTGAAGAGATTACCTTCCTAGACTCTCCAGATCCTTTTCAATTTCTAATTATGGTGATGCTTTCAGCTCAAACAACAGATAAGAGGGTAATGGAGGTCTCTCCCCATCTTTTTGCTAAATACCCTGATGCACACTCACTTGCTAATGCAGATGTAAGCACTGTTGAAGAGATCATAAAACCACTTGGTTTTTATAAGGTAAAAGCCAAAAACATTATTGCAACTTCAAAAGAGATTGTAAGACTTGGATGCATTCCTTCTACTATGGACCAGCTTATAAAACTACCAGGAGTAGGTAGAAAGACTTCTTCTTGTTATATAGGGCATGTACTTGGTCAAGGTGCAATTATTGTTGATACTCACTTTAAGAGAGTTGCTTATCGCTTAGGTTATACAGATAGTAAAGATCCTGATAAAATAGAAGAGGAGATAAAACGAACGCTCCCTGAAAAGGATTGGTATAGGGCCTCTATGGTTTTAAATGCCTTTGGTCGTGATATATGTCACGCTAAAAATAGTGAATGTGCACGATGCCCAGTTGCCTCCTATTGTAAGAGGAGATAGCCATCTTCTTGCCACTTTAAAAGGGCAAGCTTTTGTTTTTCCGATGGTGGCATTTTTACACTCCATCCCATGTTATTTGAAAACCATAAGCCACTCTCTTCTCTGCTAAGAGCATACTCATCTTGAAGCATGTTAATATAGGATGGCTTCTTTAGTGGAAGAACAAAACCAAAAGAAGTTTTAACCATCTCCTCTTCAAACTCTATTTTATGTGAGAATGTACGACGAAAAAAGCTGTTTTTACTTGTGTAGCCTAAAATAATATAGTTAGGCATTGCATAAACTGATTCATCTCCTGTTAGTCTAAAATGTTCTACTGCAGAGCTGTATGCGCTCTTTAATATCTCTTTTGAAGGTATTAATACAAGTAAATTTTGCTTCATACATTTATTCTAATTAAAATAGCGTAAAATACAAAGAACCTATTTACAAAAGATTAGATAATTTGATAAAGTCTACTTTGTTGCGGCCTCACGCTTCTTTTTGCCCATGCTCAGACAGAGTGAAGTAACAGGCTGAGAAAATAGAACAATAACTCAAAGCAAGGTGGATATAATCATGGCTAGAAGATGTGATATTTGCGGTAAAGGTACAGTTGCAGGACAGATCGTGCCCCGTAAAGGTCAGGCTAAGAAAGATGGTGGTGTCGGTCAGCATATCGGCGTTACAAAGAAGCGCGAATTCCGTCCTAATCTTGTAACCATTAAGACCCTTATCGATGGCACACCAAGAACAATTAAAGTTTGTACTCGTTGTCTGAGAAGCGGAAAGATTCAGAAGGTTATCTAAATCTTCTGTGTTTTTGTGTGTGAAAGAGCCCCGTTTAGTGGGCTCTTCTTGTATTCAGCGCTAATATAAAAAAGTGGAGGTGGGTATGGAAAAACAGAGAATTCATGCTCTGGAAGGCTCAATGATAGCCTGTAGTGATGGTTTTGAAAAACTACTTTCTCTCTTTAAAACATCAAGTGAAGAGAGCCAAGTCTTTGTCATATCACCTTTACATAGTGGACAATTAAGTTTTACTGGGCTTTTAGAGAGTGCTAAGAGTAGGGATGAGAAGTTATGGGCCCTACTAGAAAAAAGCCAACTCTCTTGGGTTGCTTTAACTGATGAGATCATAAAGGGCGATAGTGCAAGCATAGAAGGGCAGATGCGATCTGCCTTTGAAGATATGGAGGATATCCTTCGTTCAGTTTGGCTGCTTGGTGATGTCTCAAAGGTTACAGAAGATTACTTTAACTCTTTAACAAGTTACTTTATTTCCCTACTTGGTGTTTCAATCTTTACCTCTAATGGTATTCCAGCAGTTGCAGTAACTGCTGAAAAAGCACTTACTCAAAGTAGTTTTCCTTTGGGTGCTGTATTTGTTTATGGCAAGCTTAGTAATGATGAAGAGCCATATACGGCAAAGGAAGGGGAAGCTGAATACACAGCTGCGCTTTGTGCTGCTCATTCACTTTCAGCTGTTACATTTTGGAATAATCGCTCCTTGCTTTGTTCGGCAAGAAGAAGGGATATTCCTTCAGCAAAGGTTATTAAACATCTTACCTTTGCAGAGGCTACAGAGCTTAGCTTCTTTGGGGCTCCTATCGTTCACCCTCATGCGCTAATACCTTGTCAAAGTCAAGGTGTAGCGGTTGAACTTAGATATTGGCGTGAAATGGATCATAAGGGGACGCTTATTTCAGATAAGAAAACACCTGATGATCTACGTCATCCTGTCAAAGCCTTCTCAGTTATGAGAAATATTTCAATTGTAAATATTGAAGGCGCTGGTATGTCCGGTGTTATTGGCATCTCAGCTCGTCTATTTACTGCCTTAAGAGAAGCCGGGATCTCAGTAATACTTATAAGCCAAGCTTCATCTGAATATTCAATCTGTTTTGCTGTACCTACACAGCAGATACAGAAGGCGGTTATCTGTGCGCGTAATGAGTTTAGAAGAGAACTTGATAACCACCAGATAGCTTCAATAAGTGCTGAAAGTGGTCTTGCCATCTTGGCCGCTGTTGGAGAGGTTATGAGTGGAAGAATTGGTGTATCCGGTGCCTTCTTCTCCTCCCTTGCAAAAGCAGGCGTAAACGTAGTTGCAATTGCCCAAGGCTCCTCAGAAAGAAATATCTCAGCTGTAATAAGGGAAGAGGATTCTCTTAAAGCTTTAAATGCAGTACATGCCGCCTTCTTCTTATCAGCACAAGCTCTTTCACTTGGTCTCTTTGGACCTGGTAATATTGGTGGAACCTTCCTTGATCAGCTTAGGGATGAGAAGGAAAGACTTAAAAAGCAATTTGAACTTGATATTAGAGTTAGAGGTATTGCCTCTTCAACTAGGATGTTGCTCTCTGAAGATGGTATAGACCTTAACTCTTGGAGAGAGGCTTTCCGCGTTGCTTCTGTTCCTTTAGATAGAGACCTATTTATTAAGCATGTAGGTGCTGGCTACTATCCTCATGCCGCACTTGTTGACTGTACAACTAGCCAAGAGTTATCACTTTGCTATGCATCTTGGCTAGAACGCTTCCATGTAATTACCCCAAATAAGAAGGCGGCTACAAACTCTTATGAGTACTACAAGAAGATCTTTGAAACCTGTAAACGAAGTGGAAAACGCTTCTTATATGAGACAACTGTAGGAGCTGGCCTTCCTATTATCAACACCCTTAATGACCTGATTCAAACAGGGGATGAGGTAAAGAAGATAGAAGGTATGGTATCAGGGACATTAGCTTGGCTATTTTCAAACTATGATGGCAAGCGTCCATTTAGTTCTCTTGTACTTGAAGCTAAAGAGAAGGGTTATACCGAACCAGATCCAAGAGATGATCTTTCAGGAATGGATGTTGCTAGAAAGACAGTTATCTTAGCTCGTGAAATTGGTATCGGTGCTGAACTTTCCGATCTTACTATTGAGTCATTAGTTCCTGAAAAACTACGTGATGCATCTCGTGAAGAGTTCTTATTGCGTCTTTCAGAAGCTGATGATGCAATGCTTAAACGCTTTAAGAAAGCGGCTAAAGAGGGCAAGGTGCTTCGTTATGTTGGTAAGGTTGATAACGGAGTCTGTTCTGTAGCACTGGAAAGTTATCCACTTGACCATCCATTTGCTCAAGCTAAAGGCACTGATAATGTTATCTCATTTACAACAACTCGTTACCCAGAAGAACAACCTTTAGTTGTAAAGGGACCAGGCGCTGGTCCTGCAGTAACAGCAGGTGGTGTATTTGCTGATCTCTTACGTTTAGCTGTCTACCTTGGTGCAGGAATATTATAGGAGGATGCTATGTACTACTATTCAACACGTGATAAAGAGAAAAAAAATAAATTAAGTGCATCAGAAGCAATGCTTCAAGGACTTGCTCCAGATGGAGGCCTTTATATCCCCGCTTCTTTTCCCTCTCTACCTTCTTCTCTTTCAGTAGAGGATGAATACAGTCACTTTGCCTATAAGGTACTTTCACCCTTCTTTGAAGGGGATGAACTCTTACCTGATCTTGAAGAGATAACAAAGAGTGCATTTAACTTTCCGGTATCTCTTAAAGATATTGGAATTACAGAGGTTCTTGAACTCTTTCATGGCCCAACTGCGGCATTTAAAGATTTTGGGGCTCGTTTTCTAGCTTTCTCTATGGAGAAGATGCTTGAAAAGAAGAATAGAGATCTTACTATCTTAGTTGCTACTAGTGGAGACACTGGTGGAGCAGTTGCCTCTGCATTTCATAATAGAAAACATCTATCTGTTAAAGTACTCTTTCCTAAGGGAAGGGTTGCTGAAAGACAGCAGAAGCAACTTACCTGCTGGGATGGTAATATAACCTCCTATGAGGTTGATGGCTCCTTTGATGATTGCCAGAAGATGGTAAAAGAGGCATTTATGGACCCCTCTCTTAAGAATCTATCCTCTGCAAACTCCATTAACTTAGGTCGTCTACTTCCTCAGATGGTTTACTACGTTTATGCTTCAATGCTCTATGAAAAGAGACATGGAAAGAAACCAATTATCATAGTACCTTCAGGCAATGTTGGAAATTCAACAGGCGCTTTCTGGGCTATGAAGATGGGTGCTCCTATTGACCGTATAGTTTTAGCTGTTAATGCAAACAAAACCATCCCTGATTACCTTGAAAGTGGGGTATATAAGCCACGTGCCTCTGTAAAGACCCTTGCTAATGCAATGGATGTAGGAGCCCCTTCCAATATGGAACGCTTATTTGCTCTCTTTCCAACTTTAGAGGAGAGGAGAGCTAACATCTCCTCTTGGTCTGTTAGTGATGAAGAAATTAAAGAGACGATAAAGAAAGTTTATAGTGAGTGTGGTTATATCATGTGCCCTCATACAGCTTGCGCAGAAAGGGTAAGAGAGGAGCACTTTGCAAAGGATGGGACTATTATAGTATCAACTGCACATAGTGCTAAATTCGAACATATAGTTGAACCATTAATAGGAACAACTATAGCTGTTCCAGCAGCACTTGCTACTTTACTTGATAAGGAAAGTCATTATAAAAAGATTAAAGCCGATTACCATCTCTTATTTTCTTAAATCTTCTTCTTTGTTATAGCAAAAGATTCTATATCAACATGCTTATAGTAGATAGCAAGTAAGATAGTACATAGCATCCACCCTAGAGGATAGCCGAGGGCTACGGGGTAGATGCTATCTGATATGCGAGATGCTATAAAGAGATAAATCTGTCTAAATAGAATAAATGAAGACATCATTATGATCATAGGGGTTCTGGTATTACCAGCACCCTTAAGAGCTCCATTATGAATCTGGTTAAATGCAATACATAAGAAGAAGGGGCTAATAGTTCTTAAAAATAGAGTTCCATATTTGATAACATCGCTATCTCGATTAAAGAGTGAAACCAAGAATGGAGCGGCAAGCCACAAGAAAGCAGTTAGAAATAGGGCTACAAAGAGGTTCATAAGCGTAGCGCTTCTAATTCCTCTCTTAGTTCTATCTGTTAATCCTGCACCTAAGTTTTGACCTGTAAAGGTGGTACAAGCTAAACCAATACTTTGAAGAGGAAGCAGACATAACTTATCAATCTTTGCATAAGAGGACCACCCCGCCATTGCGGCAGAACCAAATGCATTTATATAAGATTGTATAAATACATTGGAGAAGGCTGTTACCATCAGCTGGAGTGCTGTTGGCATTCCAATTCTAATAATCTGTCTAGTTATCCTTCTATCAACATGTATCTTATTCCAAATAATCCTATAACAACCCTTTTCACGAGTAAGGACAGTAAGAACAAGAAGAGCAGATAAGAACTGTGCAATAATAGTTGCAAAGGCGGCGCCTTCAACTCCCATATTAAAGACTGCTATAAAGATGATATCAAGGATAGTATTTAAAACTGCTGAGAAGATAAGGAAGTAGAGTGGTCTTTTAGAGTCTCCAACCGCTCTAAGGATACCAGAACCCATATTGTAAAAGAGCAAGCCAGTAACCCCTATAAAGTAGATACCTAAGTACGCTTCTGCTTCTGGCCAAACATCACTAGGAGTCCCTAACATCTTAAGAAATAAGGGAGTTGCCGCAAGTGCAAGTATCGTTGTGATAATACTCATAATGAAGGTAATAAAGATGGTAGAGTGTACAGCTTTGTGTACGCTTTCGTTATCACGAGCTCCAAAGTATTGAGAGATAACAACACCAGCACCTGCAGAAAGTCCTGAAAAGAAACCAATAAAGGTGTTGATAATAGGATCTACAGAACCAACTGCGGCCAATGCTTCAGTTCCAATAAAGTTACCAACGATGATGCTATCGACAGTATTATAAAGTTGCTGAAATAGGTTACCAACCATTAAAGGAAAGGCAAATGAGAGGATATTCATCCACTCAGACCCTTCAGTCATCCTTTTAGCTCTCTCTCCTCTTTCCATATAGTACCTTTAAAACAGAGCTTTCTTCTTTAAATGGTTGTAGTAGATTATAAATAGTATACTTGTAACTATCCAGGTGATAGGGTAGCAGAGACAAACGGTAAATACGCTTCTATTAATTGGTACTGCAATTTGTAACCAAACAATTCTTAATAAACAGACACCAGTAATACAGAAGATAGTTGGAAGCAGTGCTTTACCTGTTCCTCTAATAGCACCCGATAAGATCTCAATACAGATATAGGTAATATAGGTAGGAACAACTGTTCTTACCATTATCATACCAATATCAATTACCTCTTTATCACCAGTAAAGAGCATAAAGCCATAGCGACCAAGGGTGGTAAAGATTAAACTAACCCCAAGTGAAACTACACCGGACATAAGCAAAGTACTTCTTACGCCTGAGCGTATTCTATCGCCTTTATGTGCTCCATAGTTCTGCCCTACAAATGTTGTGATAGCAATACCAAATGCATTGATTATCATCCAGTACATAGAATCAAGCTTTCCATAAGCTGCCCATGCAGCTGCCGTATCAGTACCAAAGCTATTGATATTTGACTGAATGATTAAGTTTGAGAAGGTGTACATAATCGATTGAATTCCAGCAGGGAATCCAATGATCAACATAGAAGTTGTTTCTTCTTTAACAAACTTAAGCCGTTTAAATTCAAACTTAAGTTCCCCTTTCTCTCTCTTTAAGAAGAAGAGGGTAAGAGTCATAGAAACAAACTGTGAGATAACAGTTGCATATGCGGCGCCTTCAACACCCATACGTAGAATTGCAACAAATAAAAGATCTAAAACAATATTAGTAATACAACCGGCAATTAAAAAGTAGAGTGGGTGTCTTGAGTCTCCAATAGCTCTAAAAACACCACTTCCCATATTATAAACAACAAGCGTAATTGCACCTGCATAGTAGATCTTCATGTAGCGTGAAGCTAAAGGCATAATCTCCGCAGGGG